>Ga0068857_100000001_pt1 | contig 254081 bp, 245 predicted proteins | sample KBSCornC72_FD_66591 | JGI IMG/M metagenome (GOLD analysis project Ga0068857, IMG submission 66591) | Corn rhizosphere microbial communities from Kellogg Biological Station, Michigan, USA - KBS Corn C7-2 | ecosystem: Host-associated > Plants > Roots > Rhizosphere > Soil ...
GAACTGAGACCGGCTTTGATGGGATTTGCTCCGTCTCGCGACTTGGCAGCCCTTTGTACCGGCCATTGTAGCGTGTTTGTAGCCCCAGACGTAAGGGCAATACCGACCTGAAGTCATCCCCTCCTTCCTCCCTGTTACCAGGGCAGTCTAGCTAGAGAAATTCAACTAACTATAAGGGTTGCGCTCGTTGATGGACTTAACCAAACATCTCACGACACGAGCTGACAACGGCCATGCAACACCTGTCACTTGGTTCAATAAAGCACTCTCTCCTTTCGGAGAAATTCCAAGGATGTCAAGCCTGGGTAAGGTTCTTCGCTTACCGTCGAATTAAACAACACGCTCCACCGCTTGTGCGGGTCCCCGTCAATTCCTTTATGTTTTAGTCTTGCGACCGTACTCCACAGGCGGGATGCTTAACGCGTTAGCTTCGCTACTACGGGGGTCGATACCCATAACAGCTAGCATCCATCGTTTACGGCATGGACTACCAGGGTATCTAATCCTGTTTGCTCCCCATGCTTTCGTGCCTGAGTGTCAGGAACGAGCCAGTAGACTGCTTACGCCATCGGTGTTCCTCCTAATATCAACGGATTTTACCCCTACACTAGGAATTCCATCTACCTCTCTCGTCCTCTAGCTTTGCAGTTTTGGTAATGGATATCCGGTTGAGCCGAACGCTTTCACTACCAACTTACAATGCCACCTACGCAACTCTTTACGCCCAGTAATTCCGGATAACGCTTGGATCCTCCGTATGACCGCGGCTGCTGGCACGGAGTTAGCCAATCCTTATTCGTTAGCTACCGTCATAATCGTCGCTAACAAAAGCAGTTTACAACCCGAAGGCCTTCATCCTGCACGCGGCGTTGCTCCATCAGGGTTGCCCCCATTGTGGAAAATTCCCTACTGCTGCCTCCCGTAGGAGTCTGGGCCGTGTCTCAGTCCCAGTCTGGCTGATCATCCTCTCAGACCAGCTACCGATCGTCGCCTTGGTGAGCCATTACCTCACCAACAAGCTAATCGGACGCAGGCTGTTCCCAAACCGCCGAAGCTTTACTCCGAAGAGCACATGCGGTATTAGCCACCCTTTCGGGCAGTTATCCCTCAGTTTGGGGTACATTCCTACGTATTACTCAGCCGTCCGCCGCTCGTGTACCCCCGAAGGGGCCTTACCGCTCGACTTGCATGTATTAGGCACGCCGCCAGCGTTCATCCTGAGCCAGGATCAAACTCTCCAAAAAAAGAATCTATATCCTACTTCAGTCAGAAACTGACTTACTGTTTAAAACATAGTTCATGTAGCCGAAGCTACATATGAACTGACGTTGATTTGCACTATTCAATTTTTAAGGAAACTGAAATACTTCACAGCTAAACCCAGAAGTACCTCACCTATACTACTCTCACTAACAGATGAGTGTCAAGATATAAATGGCGGAAATAGTTGTAATCCTTACACCTAAACCGTATCTGTTTGAATAGCCGCTTCTGGTACAACTTCCTCGGCCTCTTCGCCATCACTCTCTATTTCGGACTTATCAACGAGCGCAAGAGACACTACCTGGTCGCCATCGTTGAGGCGCATAATACGCACTCCCTGGGTGGCGCGACCGAGCGCTGAAATGTCTTTGATTCCAAGACGAATCGTCTGACCCTGGCTCGAGATGATGATGACCTCTTGTCCGTCGGTATCGCTCAGCGTCTTCACGCCGATTAGTTCGCCCGTCTTGCTATTTGTCACCGCCGAACGGATACCTACACCGCCGCGCGCATGAGGCGCGAACTGCGATACCTTCGTCCGCTTGCCATAGCCGTATTTGCTGATAACGAAGATGCTGGATCCTTCTTCGACGACATCCATACCGATGACATAATCGTTAGGACGCAAACGAATACCACGTACGCCACGAGACACGCGTCCCATGGGCCGTACATCGTGCTCACTAAAGCGAATTGCTTGTCCGTGCGCTGTCGAGATTAACACTTCGTTATCGCCACTTGTCATGCGGACCCATTTCAGCTCGTCTCCGTCATCAAGGTTAATGGCAATAAGGCCACTACTGCGAATGTTCTGGTACTGCTCGAAAGGTGTTTTTTTGACGACACCACGGCGTGTACACATGAACAAGTTGCCACCATCAGTATGCTTGCTAACATTAATAACCGAGCTCACCGTCTCCTCTGGTTGCAACTGCAGCAAATTGACCAGAGCTACGCCCTTGGCATTGAGCGATGCAGCAGGAATCTCATATGTCTTGAGCCGGAAGGTACGGCCACGATTCGTGAAGAACAATAAGTAATCGTGCGTGCTGGCGTATAAAACCTTTTCAATAAGGTCTTCCTCGCGAGTCACCATGCCGCGCCGGCCTTTGCCGCCACGCCCCTGCTTCTTGTAATCGGCAATCTGACTCCGTTTGATGTAATTTGCCGCTGTAAGTGTGACAACGACTTGCTCCTCAGCGATAAGATCCTCATCACTCATCCGACCCAGTTCTTGCGGAACGACTTTAGTACGGCGCTCATCACCATATTGCTTTTTCAGGTCTTTGAGCTCGTCCTTAATAATCTTCAAGATCTTCTGCTCATCCGCTAGGATCGCTTCGTATTCAGCAATGAGCTTGATCAGAGCTGCGAGCCGGTTCTCGACATCCTGGCGTTCAAGGCCAGTCAGCGCACGGAGCTGCATGTTTAGGATAGCGCGAGCCTGGATGTCGGTAAGGCCGAACTTGCCGATAAGGTTCTCACGGGCTTCATCGGTTGTCTCGCTTGAACGGATAGTGCTGATAACCTCATCGATATGGTCGAGCGCGATCTTGAGGCCTTCTAGGATGTGAGCGTCGGCCTTTGCCTTACGCAGCTCGTGCTCGGTCCGTCGCCGCACCACCACCTGCCGGTGCTTAATATGCTCCTGAATAATATCCTGGAGACCCAGTACACGCGGCTGAATACCGTCAACAAGTGCCATCATATTGAAGTGGAAGCTCGACTGCAGCGGTGTCAACTTGTATAACTGATTGAGTAGCTTCTTTGGGTACGCATCTTTCTTGAGGTCAATAACGATACGTACCTGGCCGCGGGCACTTTCATCACGGATATCCGAAATACCACTCAGCTTCTTGTCCTTAGCGAGTTCTGCTATCTTGAGAACGAGACTTGCTTTATTCAACGCATATGGAATCTCGGTTATGATGATCTGATGACGTCCTTTCGCACTCTCGACAATCTCCGCCACGCCACGGACAACGACACCACCACGTCCAGTCGCATAAGCAGAACGAATGGAGTCCTTACCATATATAATGCCACCCGTCGGGAAATCCGGCCCTTGTACGAAGTTCAAAAGGTCATCCAGGGCGGCATCCGGATGCTCGATCTGGTAAATCGTAGCATCCACGAGCTCGTTGAGGTTGTGTGGCGGGATATTCGTCGCCATACCAACGGCAATGCCCATCTGGCCATTTAAGAGTAGGTTCGGTAACTTCGCCGGTAACACAACTGGCTCCTGGCGCGTACCATCATATGTATCGCGTAAGCCAACCGTTTCCTTGTCGATATCAACAAGCAGCTCGTCTGCCAGCTTAGCCATCCTCGCCTCGGTATAACGATACGCCGCAGGCGGATCACCATCCATGCTGCCGAAGTTACCCTGCCCGTCCACCAGCCTATAGCGCATTGCCCAGGGCTGCGCCATCCGAACCATCGAGTCATAAATAGCCGTGTCGCCATGCGGATGGTAACGAGACATCGTATTACCTACGACGTTTGCGCTCTTGCGGTGACGTGCCGTCGAGCGAAGCCCATCTTCATGCATAGTATAGAGGATGCGACGATGCACCGGCTTCAAGCCATCACGAACGTCGGGAAGCGCACGGTCGACGATCACGCTCATAGAGTATCGCAGGTAGCTGTCCTCCATGACGTTTTCTACGGTACGCCGCTCTAGTAGTCGCGCCCGCGCCTGTTCAGCAGTCATTGCACTATTCTTGTGTGATTCTTGTTGCTTGTCATCCATAGGTTATATATCCAAATCCTTCACGAACTTTGCATTTGCCTGGATAAAGTTCTTGCGCAACTCCACTTCTGAGCCCATAAGCTTATTGAAGATGGCGTCTGATTTCTCGGCGTCCTCTACGTTGACTTGCACCAGTACGCGCTTCTCAGGACTCATAGTTGTTTCGAACAGCTGTTCAGCATCCATTTCGCCTAAACCTTTATACCGTTTCTGCTCGATAAAGCCGGCTTGCTTGAACCGCTCGTCGTTCTCATCGACTTTTAAGCCTTCTTTCTTACGTGCGGCTATCCGCTCATCCAAAATATGATCAAGCTCTGCCTCGTCATATATAAATATGCTTGATTTCCGGCCAGACTTCACAAGTTCGAACAGCGGCGGCTTCGCTAAGTAGACATGGCCCGCATCAATAACCGGCCTCATGTAGCGGAAAAAGAACGTCAAAAGCAGCGTACTAATGTGCGAGCCGTCAACGTCAGCATCAGTCATGATAATAATCCGATGATAGCGCAGGCCACTCAGATCAAATGACTCTTCGATGCCGACACCAAGCGCTTTGATGAGGTAGAGGATCTCGTTATTAGCCAGCATTTTGTCGAGACGTGCCCTCTCGACATTCAGCACTTTACCGCGTAGAGGCAGGATGGCCTGCGTCTTGTGGTCCCGTCCGTTCTTGGCCGAGCCACCCGCTGAGTCACCTTCCACTAGGAATATCTCGGAGTCGGCCGGATTCTTGCTAGAACAATCGGACAGTTTATCCGGCATACTGGCGCCATCGAGAACACCCTTACGGATAATATTTTCGCGAGCAGCGCGAGCGGCCTTGCGGGCGCGGGCAGCTAGCAGCCCCTTACCTACGATAAGCCTAGCAATTGCCGGATGTTCATCTAAGTAATACGCAAAATACTCGCTTAGCACCTGCTCAACGTGACCGCGTACTTCAGGGTTGCCGAGCTTGCCCTTCGTCTGGCCTTCAAATTGGGGATTCGTAAGCTTCACGGATACGATAGCCGTTAGGCCTTCGCGCGTATCATCACCGGAGAGATTTTCTTCCTTATCCTTCAGTAGTCCAGCCTTGCGGGCATAGTCGTTGATAACACGGGTCAACGCCGCTCGGAAACCGGTCAAATGGCTGCCACCGTCGGGGTTAAAGACGTTGTTGGCAAAGGCCTTGATTGTTTCGGTAAAAGCGTCGGTATACTGCAGCGCAATCTCGACCTGGGTGTCTTCAACAGTCTTATCAACATAGAAGACGTCATCGCCCATCGTTTCCTTGCCGACGTTCAGGTGCGTTACATACGACTGAATGCCTCCCTCGAAATAGAAACTGTACCGCTCCCCCGTACGCTCATCCTCAATAGATGTTCGGACACCTTTTGTCAGGTACGCCGTGTGCCGCAATCGGTCGAGGATCGTATCATAGCTAAAAACGACTGTCTCAAGTATAGAATTATCCGGATAGAATGTTACCTCGGTACCAGTCCGATCGCTCTTCCCAATAACCTTAAGTTCGGTTTGTGGTACACCAAGTGCGTATTCCTGCCGGTAGACATTACCGTTTTGGTAAACCGTCGCAATAAGCCGAGTCGAGAGTGCGTTAACAACGCTAACGCCTACACCGTGTAGGCCACCCGAGACCTTGTAGCCACCTCCGCCAAATTTACCGCCGGCATGCAAGATAGTGAGTGCGGTTTCTACGCCGCTTTTACCGGTCTTGGGGTGCTTGCCCGTAGGGATACCACGGCCGTTATCGGTGACCGATATACCACCGTCAGCCAATAAACGAACCGACACCTCAGTGGCATATCCAGCCAATGCTTCGTCGATACCGTTGTCAATGATCTCCCATACAAGGTGGTGAAGGCCCTCCACACCGGTACTACCGATATACATACCCGGACGCTTGCGGACTGGTTCTAGACCCTCTAAAACCTGAATCTGGCCTGCGTCATAGCCTGTTTGTTTCGTCACAGTTATCAACCCTCGCTTACGCGTTTATGTTCCACCCGTTACTTGTATATTATACGTGAGATGGCCTGTTCCGGCAACCGTATAACAGCTTACTTATATGCTCATGATGACGCGGGCATCTCATACAACCAGAATGTACTCTACTGCTGCTGCCGATCATCCCTAAGATGCAAGGTACCTTCTTGATCAATATAGATCGTGTCATCAGCATCCTCAGGGGGCTTATGCAGGGCTTCGGCTGCTGGCTTTGGATCGTGCGGTAGAGTGAGACCTTCATATTCCTCAGAGCTTGCAGCCTTCCGCTCAGAACTTACTACGCGCAGTGGATCCGTAGCATCGTGCGCATTCTCTTTACTAGACTTGACCGCATCACTATCCTTCTGTTCAGATAAGCTCATTGCTGGTTTTTGACCTCCCGTAGGCACCTCATGAAGCGATGGCGGCCCAGAAGGGTGGTTGATGGGGGGGTTGTCCGATACCGCTGCGGATACTTTCGGACCCTTCTGCATACTGTTATCCTTTTTGGCGAGCCATTCATCCAAGAAGGAAGGGCCAGACTTCGATGGTGCGTAAGGTGAAAGGGGTGGTGAGGCAGGACGTTGGGTAGGCCCGGCTGAGGAAGCAGCAGGCAACGACGACCACGGAGAGGCTCCTCCGAGCGGCGGCAATGACCCATCTGCCTTAGTCTCCATGCGGGCAAAGATTTCCGTCTCTACCTCCTGGCGAGGACGCCCAAACTTAGCAGCCGATAGCTGCTTGAGCGCCTCGGCAAGCTTTAAATTCGGCGCCCCTAAGGGCGGCAGTGTCGCCATACTGAATGGTAGCGTTGGAACACCATGAACCATAGTGCGCACAACGGCATTATAGTTAGGCACCCTGATAAGGTCTGTCTCATCAAAGGCAGGCCTGAAGTACTTATTCAGAGACTCGGCATCCCTATCTCCTATACGAAAGGCCACCGTCGTACCAACATTGCCGAAAACTGCGTCGCGAATCTCCTCTGAAAGCTGATGCGTAAACTGGTTTGCAGCTATGAGATTCAGGCGGAACTTACGTGCCTCAGATAGAATCGTGGCCAGTGAATCGGTCGAGAAATTTTGGAACTCATCAACATATAACGAGAAATCTTTACGCTCGCTCTCGGGTATATCCACGCGGCTCATAGCAGCCGCCTGAAACTTCATAACAAAGATCATGCCCAGCAACTGCATGTTGAGCGGACCAGTACGACCTTTCGAAAGGTTCACAAGCAATATTTTTTGTTCATCCATGACCTTTCGTAAGTCAAATGCACTCTTCGTTTGCCCAATAATATTACGCATCATATCGTTCGATAGGAACGCGCCAAACTTACTAATGAACCAATTGATAATATCGCCGGCTTCATTGGAACGTTGTAACTTTGGTATTTCTTTTTCCCAAAATTCACGGACGTTTATGTCGGTTACATGTTGTAATTTCTGCTGAACGAACTTCTGATCACGGAAAAGTTTCGGAATATCAACGAAAGTTCCTCCTTGAGGATCTGCCATAACAACTAAAGCCGCATTACGGAAGAAGTGCTCGTAACGCGGTCCCATAATTCCTTGGTGTTGTGGATCGTACAATTTGTACAACATATTCAGTGCTTCCTGAATGAGAAAGTCCTTCTGGTCTGGCGAATTGAACTCGAAAATATTGAGGCCCATCGGCTGCGCCATATCAGCCGGACAGAAATAAATGACATCCTCGGTACGCTCCCGCGGCACCATAGCTAAAAGCCGTTCCGCCGTGTCGCCGTGCGGATCGACAAACGCAAATCCATTACCGTTCAACATGTCTTGAAGAGCGAGGTTTTCAAGAAACGTCGATTTACCAGTACCGGTCTGACCGACGACGTACATATGCCGCTGCCGATCCTGAATATCCAGTCGTATTGGCTTCTTTACCCCACGGAAAACGTTGTAGCCTAGCAGTAGCCCCTCGGCAGGCATGTTGCGAGGTGCATCGACCTGCTTTGACTCTTGTCGTTGCAGCTGTGACGTCGGTATACTGCGCTGATCAGGAAAATGGAAAAGTGTAGCAAGTTCTACGGAATTTAATATGAGGTTCTGATTCCGTTGAGGAAAGAGCCTCAAGAGATAATCCCTGACCAGTACGTCAGTACGTGGAGCAGGCTTATATGTAAAGCCATTCTTACCCGGTGCATCAAACAGGGCAAAAGACGCCGTCAGGTTAGTAAGAATGGCTTGAGAGCGTTGCAGAATATTCGATGAGGCAACTACCCGGATCAATACCTCGAATCCCTGAAAACGTGTTTTATCATCGATTGCATCAACTACAGATTGCTCAAGACTCGACAGTTCCTTCTTGTCCTTATCCCCCCTATCTGTCTGGGGTGGTTGAGAGAGGGCTGTAACAAATTGCTTACCAACGGCAAAAAGCGTTTGAGCTGCTGACCCTTGCTTTTCACCTTTACGTAACTGCGTAGCTACATTAGTAGCATTTTGTCGCCAGTGACCCTGAGCCGGTCTCAGGAGAATCTGCACGCTTGCACCATCCTCCGCCTCGAGTGTCGATAGCGCATTCAGGATTGCCTGCATAGTATCGCGCCGGATTTCTTGGTAGGTAGCAATCGGATAGGCATAGTCTTTCTTCAATGCAAACTCACCGCCTACGACCGAACTCAGCTTCCCCACTCGGTTGAAGATGTTATGCTCCGCAACCTCTTCAACCTGCGTACTTGAATATGCACTACTGATGGCCTGTTTAACCACGTCCACGAGGGCCAATGGCACCATAGCATAGAAATAGACAAACCCCTTGCTCCCGATAATCTCTAGTGCAATGTGACGCTGTCCATACAATCTGCTCTTCCAGCCCTTTTGAGCAGTACTGGCGATGATGTTGTAGAGCGTCTGCGCCTTCGATATATTCTCATCGACAATGTCGCGCGTGTCGCGGCCAGGTGCATCGATATCTTCGCTTATTGGCGGTAGATGGATGAGCAGCGGAACCATCTTGAGGCCACGCTCATAGTTTTTCATCTCACGAAGCATGCGAACCACATACCACCCGACGATGGGTAACGTAACGACCCCTAGTAGTACGATTATGAGAACGATTGTGATAAGAGCCGCCATGAGTTATTCGGGAATCTTAATATCCTGGTTATAACGCTTCTTCATATACTCTACCTTCAATGCAATAAGCGCACGGGCAAGTTCATACGGATCCTCCCTGTTGTCAGTGGCTGCCTTCTTAACAGCGTCTACCCACTCTCGTTCAATCACATCTCCGTCCTCGGCTTGCCGCAGCGAAACCGAGCCTCCTCGTGTGCTCATTGAGCCAACGGCTGGCGGCGGCACGGGAACTGCAGCTGTTGCTGCGTCAGGCATAGACCATGCTTCCTGCTGAGGAGCCTGCTTCCCTAGCAAAGGGTCCGTCTTATACTCACTGTGCTGAGGTTGCATAGTACTTTACAGTATACAACCTCCGTTAGCCGATGTTCTAGTATTATCCGGCTTGTTTCGCCCTGTTGTACGTTATATATAGATAAGCTATCAAAATAAGTGGTAAGGCAGCAAGCGCATCACGCAGTGTAAGCTGCCCGATTGACTGCATAAGTATAAGGAATGCGCTGAGCATCGTCACGAATAGGGCAAACCGCCTCCTCGTTATTTTTGTCAGGGGTATGCCCCACGATAAAAGCTCCGTGAACACTACACTTACAAGATAAATCGTTATCACCAATAAGCAACAGCCAAGTATCACGATAAACGGGCTACTCGCTTGGGGATTAAACAGACCAAAAAATAGCATGTCAACAATAATAAGCGCTGCTGCTACGCCCACTTTTTTTGTGTGATACACGTTTGGCATACTCTTATTGTCCCTCATTACGATGGTAACCACAAAATGAGGTGAAGCCTCTTGGCTTCCCTCGCAGCCCAAAGGGAACGCCACGACGATAAATCCGCCCTAAATACAATGAATTATTAGCGCTTATCGTCGCGGCTCTGGGTGACCGGCCCTGCTTCAGAGGAAGCAAAAGACGGTCGTGAAATGTTTGTAAGTACTTTTTGTTTTTGTCCTTACATATTTCATATTACCATAAGCGATTAATAATGTCAATAGGCGCCACAATGTCGCACGCAGCGGAGTTATACACAGGCTTCCCTTTTTGCTGCAAAACCTGTTGACAGCTAATAACCCATTTTATAAGATGTACATAGCACTTGAATAAAAAAAGTGCTCAAAAACAAAAAAGACAAATTCAGAACAACGGCTACTCGCAGGCCGTTGTTCTTTTATTTCATGGCACGTTTCCAACCCTCCAAACCTCACAAATTTGGCAAGACGGCTTGCGTCGTTACAATACGGCACATTACTGGATCGGTACGTGGCATTGTCCATTGGGGAGCCCGCGGCATCCGCGTAGAGATCGAGTGCCATATATCAGATAACCTACCTGCAACTGTTATCGTTGGCTCGGCCAGCAAATCGGTGGATGAAGCAAAGGAACACGTACGTGCTATTTTTGCAAATGCAGGTCTTCAACTCCCTCGCAAACGTATCACCATCAACCTTGCGCCAGCCGATCTGCCAAAAACAGACAGCATGATGTCGCCATCGCGACACACATACTAGCAGCTAGCAAGCAAATCTCCCTCAGGAACTGACCAAACCGCCCTGATAGGCGAACTAGGTCTCGATGGTACTATACGAGCCACACACGGGATTGTTGGCAAGTTACTCACAGGAAGAGCATTGGGAATTTACTCCTTTATTATTCCGCATGACAACTTGCAGCAGGCCCAGCTTGTTCCTGATATACACCCGCTCCCTGTCCGTAACCTACAGCAGCTCTACACCTTCCCAACTACCGGGATAGGCATTGCTCCCATCGATACAAAGGGTGGCGTACTACCCCACTACGGATAACCCTACAACCACCGAGTTCTTTTTAAGCGAGGTTATCGGCCGGCATCAAGCCAAACCGCGACATCCGTCAGTACGCTGATATTGATCCTAAGGCCAAAAGCACGCTTGATACCGCTGCAGCTCGGCTAGGTATCCTGTACGCAGCTATATGAAAGTCGTCAAGGTAGCACACACTATTGCCGATCTTGACCAGCATAGTACCATTAGCATGGCACATATAGCCGGGGACGCTCCAGTATCGCCGGCAGGAAGTCGTACCCGCACTGTAACTCTTTACTCTTGTACTCGCGGTTGACCCCTGTTGGAATATCTGTTAAACTTAGTAGCAGTCTAGTACATAAGCATAGATAAAGGAGACTACTGTATAAGCAAAGCGACTCGCCTGAATGGTGCAATTCAGGCTTCAGAGCTACGAGTCATTGACGAGGACGGAAAACAACTCGGCATCCTTTCAAAGCGCGAAGCGCTACAAATAGCCGAGGAACGCGGACTTGACCTGGTAGAGATTTCACCCGATGCCAAGCCACCTGTTGCAAAAGTCGTCGATTGGGGCAAATACAGCTACCAGCGCGCGAAGCAGCAGCAGAAGAACAAGAAAAGCGCGCGTGCCCTCGAGATGAAACAGATGCGTTTCGGGCTCAAGATTGGCGAGCACGACCTCCAGGTTAAACTCGGCAAAGTCATGGACTTCTTGGAGGAGGGGCACAAAGTAAAGCTAACCATAGTTTACCGCGGCCGCGAACTTGCCCATAAAGACCTCGGATTCAAACTAGCCGACAAGGTCGTTGCCAGTTTCGAGGGGAAAGTCATCGTTGACCAACCACCGCAATTCGCCGGCAAGCAGCTCAATCTCGTAATTCGAATTAATCCCGCCGCTCGGCCCCATACAACAGCAGTCGTTACACAGTAGTTCAGAGAGGAGAAATATGCCCAAGCTTAAAACCCATAGTGGTACCAAAGACCGTGTGCGCGTTTCCAAGAACGGCAAGGTTCGCGTTGGCCACCCTAACAGGAACCACTTCTTACAGAAGAAGAGCGGCTCACGCAAACGCAGCCTAGGCGGCCTTTCTACGCCTTCAAAGGCAAACGTAAAAACCATTAAGAAACTATTAGGAGTCTAGACCATGCGTGTTAAACGCGGCGTTACCAGCCACCATCGCCACCAGAAAGTTCGTGCCGCTTCAAAGGGCATGACCCACCCGAACCGTGCCAGTATTAAGCGCGGCCGACAAGCCGTAACGCGGGCGCTGCAATTTGCATATCGTGACCGCCACAACCGGAAGCGCACCTTCCGCGAGTTGTGGAATGCTCGCATCAATGCAGCTGCGCGGTTACACAACACTACTTATAGCCGCCTCATTGCTGCCCTGAAGAGCGCCAATATTTCATTAGACCGGAAAGTTCTGAGCGAGCTAGCAACCAACGAGCCAAAGGCCTTCGAAGCGGTAGTAAAAGCTTCCACCAAGAAATAAGCCGTATCGTCTTAACTAAAAAGCTCCCACGAATGGGAGCTTTTTAGTGACCAGATTATCTGTAAGCCGGGTTCTGTCGGAGCCTAAAACGCATCCGTGCTAGCCATCTATCTAGTCTACCAATTGCTCGGTAGATCAAGCGGTGTTGTAGCGGTTATCCTGGCGGGATACCAGCGAACAAGTCGCGTAGATAACCTCCTTGCAGCAGGCAGGGTTTGCCTCGTTATACCGTCACCGGTACTACCTGTGGGCTCTTACCCCACTCGTTTCACCCTTATCCGCCAAATGGCGGACGGTCTCGTTTCTGTGGCACTTTCCCTAGAGTTACCTCTGGTTGCCGTTAGCAACTGCCCTTCCCTATGCCGCCCGGACTTTCCTCCCGCCAAATGGCGGGTGACCAGCTGATAATCTGGCTTGAGGGTAATTATATCACTTTTGCTTATCTTTTACGATAGCTCCAGCTCCCTGCGATGGATTACGGTGTATGTCGAGTTGCTTGTCCAGTGCCTCATTAACCGCGGCATCCGCCAGACGATTAAGTTCACGGGGTACATGCGTAAAGGTAATGTGTTTAAACTGCCGCGTCAACTCTTTCAACGCATCGTGAATTGGCCACAAGTCGCGATTTTTCACTTTGAATATGCCCTTCATCTGATTGACGACAAGCATGCTGTCCATATAGACCTCCACCTCACGTGCCCCAAAGCGTTTTGCATCTTCAAGGGCAAGCTTCAGTGCTGTGTACTCGGCTTGGTTATTTGTTGTTACCCCTAGGTAAACGCCCCGGTAAATAAGCTCATTACGTTCATCGTCATAGATAACATAGCCGCTTGCCGACGGCCCCGGGTTGCCGCGGGAGCCACCATCAGCGTAGACCTGCACTCGCTGCACCTGATGGCCCGTATCACTGTTTGCCTCAGAAATACGCGGTGAGAAACTGAAGTGAATCATCTTTACCGGTGTTTCGGACGTAACGTTATCTCCGTAATGCTGCCGAAAGACCGCTAGCATGGCCTCTTGTGAAGCATAGTGTTCGTGCCCTTCCATGTCCGCTTCTGTAATATCCTTGAGCCGCTTCTGTATTACTCGGTTAACAGTAGCCATACCTACAGGCATCCAGGTGTTTGGTGCTTCAGGATCAACCTTGTCGATCAGTAGCAACTCATCGTCTACCGAAAGATCTTTATCATCGTATAAACGCCAGATTGCGCGCTTCTCGCCCCTTACGATAGCTTCTGCAAGCCCATGTTCCAGCTTGAGTGTCTTGATAGCATCATTTGCCACAATTTGTCTCCAAAATATCTGGTCGGGGTGACAGGACTTGAACCTGCGACCTCACGGCCCCCAGCCGTACGCGCTAGCCAACTGCGCTACACCCCGATACCCGAAGGACAATTTACGGTTTTCCTTCGGCACTCGGTCGGCAAAGCTGATCCACCGACGCGGACAAGCCTTGCTGCTACCTTTCCCTCATAAAAAGCAGCCTAACTGCTCTTCCCTGACCTACAATGCTGAAAGTTCAGGATAAATGCAGCCGGCCCCGGCGTGATTAACCTGCTGTGACACAGGTGGGTGCCCGCATCCGGTTGCCACGGCTTCCGGACATGTAAGGCTCCCTATGATTACATGTTCAGGTAATCATTAGCTCGGTACCGGCCACGTCTTCATTATACCCGGTCGGTAGGCCTTATCCCAGTAGGAGCTGCAAGACAAACTGATTCAGCGACGCAATGAACCCGCCAAAACCACCGAGTAGAACGAGCCCAAATATAAGGAATAGGCCTATGGGCTCGAGCTGACGCATAAATTGCTGCAGGCCTTCCGGTGCAAATGCATAAAGCACACGCGAGCCGTCGAGCGGTGGAATCGGTATGAGGTTAAACACGAAGAGTGCCACATTAAGTGTCACGAATAGATACAAAATGTCACCCAAACCACCCCCGGCACCTAGGCGCAAAAGGAGCGCCCCCAAGATGGCCAGGACAAGGTTCGATAGCGGCCCTGCAGCAGCAATGAGTGCACTACCGTAGTCTCCAAACCGCACACGTCGAGGGTCGAACGGTACCGGCTTCGCGGCGAGAATTGGCACACGAAATAATAGAATAGTAATGAGCGGCAGGAGCACTGTCATAACCGGATCAATATGCCTCAGCGGATTCAGGCTTACCCTGCCCGCCTCAGATGCCGTTTCATCACCTAAGAGCAATCCGGCATACGCATGCGTTGCCTCATGGATAACCATACTAATCAGCACGATGACTACAAGAATAACTACGTCCGCAAGTGAGAAGCTACTTGGCATAGTTCACAGTATAACAAGTATTCGTGCAGCATTGCCGTATACCTTGCCCGCCTTGACTTATACTTCTTATAACGCTACAATAACACCTTGATTCTAACGGGAACTGCGAGAAACACTATGCAAAAATGTGATATCACCGGCAAAGGCAAGCAATACGGCAGCAATGTCAGCTTCTCCCAGCGCCATACCAAGAAAGTATGGAAGCCTAACCTGCAGTCCAAAACACTTGTTGTTGACGGCAAGAAAATCCGGCTCAAGCTTAGCACGGATGCTATCCGTACCATGCGCAAAAAAGGCCTTATAACCAAATAAACGAGGCACGTATATGTAAAACTCCCCGCTATTACGCCGGGGAGTTTTACATATACGTGCGGGATCTTCTTAGGAACGCGTCAGCACGACGAGCTGCGTTGCATCGCTTGCTTCAGCGGGCTTAAACCGCAGCTTCGTGACAGTTTCCTTCGGCTCCATACCCATATTCTTCAGGGCTTGCTCTAGAGCTTGCTGCGGCACAACAAAGTGTAGCGCATCATCGGCGTAGTGTGTCGGGATAACCAGTTTCGGTTCGACTTTCTTGATCACCTGCATCGCACCGCCGGCATCTAGCGTAAAGCCGCTCCCGCCAATCGGTACAATCATGACGTCGATCATACCTATCTGCTCCAGTTGGTCCTCGCTGAGGTCAGGATAAATATGCCCCGTTACAAGATACGTCACATCGTCGGTGACAATCCTGTACATAGCGGCGCTCTTACTATTCGGCTCATCAATATGTGCTCGCGCAGCAATGCCGGTAATCGACAGTCCGGAGACCTCATATTCTCCAGGGCCAGCAATAACGATCTTCGGATCAGCAGCAGATGCTGCGTGCGACCCCGTGAACAGCAGAATGTCACCTGGCTTGGCAACCGTCTTTAGGCCCAATTCTTCTAGATTGTCATCTATGACAACCCGTACACCCTTAGAACTCAGCACACAGCAATTTGCGCCGTAAAACTGTATATCCATAGTTACTCCTTATCTGTTTCTAGCAACCCCTGCCGATCGAGTACCACCTGTATCTTCCCATCAAGCACGCTGCCCAGGAAACGGTCCTTAACCTGGCGCCGATAGTCAAAATCAGAGAGTGTCATAACGGTATAGCGCAATTCTTTGCCCTCTTTATGCTCCAAGTCTGCTACATACTTCTGTACGGCATTTGCATTCGTATTGCCAACGATCAGTAGATCGACGCCGGCACGCTCATCGCGGGTAAACTGGCCAGCATATATGACAAGATCAACGTTACCCAAGGCCTTGAACTCGTCCATCGGCCCGCCTTTTTTCAGTTCCTTACCGCTTACACCACCACCGCCAAAAATGACGCGTAATGGCTCGTAGAATTCGTACGCTTGGTTTACTTCGTAGTACAAACGATTATTGGTTGTATCGGAGACAATAATCCCGATACTCAACAGATTCGACAGTTCGCGTCGTACAGAATTGATTTGTTCATTAATCTTGCGGGTGATCTCGCGCACATAGAAAGACCGGTTCGGGTTACTCATGAAGAGCTGCAGCAGCTTGACGCGCGTCTTGGACCCCAACAATTGCTCAATCATAGCTTCATTGTAGCAGAGGTCTGTCAAACATACACCGTTAGCCGAGCAACCTCGTTGTAACAAGGTCTACGGCCTCCTGAAGCATCTCCGGCCTACCAAGCCAATGAATATCGTTGTTACGTTTGAACCAGGTACGTTGGCGTTTCGCCAAGTGCAAATCAGCACGGACGAATTGCTGCTTAGCCTCATCAACGGATAGCGCACCCGATAAATAAGCAACCACTGCACGGTACCCAGGAGTACGTAGCGCCTCAATGCCACCATACTGGGCATGGAGGCGCGCCGTTTCTTCAATAAGCCCTGCCGCAAACATGTCCTCAACGCGCTGCACAATTCGCTGCTCCAACTCTGGCCGTTCCAACCTTAAGCCGAGCACCAGGGTGCGCGACCTGAGCACCCTGTCCTGACGGGGCGGCTGGCCACTTTCGAGTAAGCGGGCAAGATGACGCGGATTGGTGGCATTAACTGGTAGCGGCAGTCCTACCGCACGGATACGAGCCTGTAACTCGGGAACTGTCATGGATCGCAAATCATCTCGAAGACGGTTTTCCAGCGGTGGCCGGAAAGCAAAGTTGTAAAGAAACGCATCGATATACAAGCCTGTACCGCCAACTATAATCGGCAGCTTTCCGCGGCCTGTAATATCTACAATTTCTTTATTGGCAAGCTGCCGGAAATCATACGCTGTAAACTGCCCGTCAGGCGGTACAACATCAAAGCCATGGTGTACGATGCCCTGGCGTTCCGCCACTGGCGGCTTAGCGGTACCGATGTCCATGCCCTTGTAGACAGTTCGCGAATCGGCGGCGATTATCTCGCCGTCATACCGTTTGGCGAGCTCCACCGCTAGTGCCGACTTGCCGCTCCCCGTTTCACCGACAATCACAACTACCGGAGGATCATCGGCGTGCGCTGAATCAGGACTCATATCGCTAGGCTATAGAGACGACTTGCTAACCCGGGACTTTGCTTCGTGAGCTACGGTCTTGAGAAATTCGTCAGCGGTCATCGGCTTATGATCCTTACCAACCTCCAGGTCAGTGCGTACCCGCGGTGCTAGCTCGCTGCCGCTAATCTCCTTCTCGCCCACCACGACCGTATAGGGAACCTTCATGAGCTCAGCGTTGCGGATTTTCTTGCCAACCGACTCATTCGAATTGTCGACACTCGCCCGCACACCTGCTTCTTTCGCCTGTTGCAGCAATTTGTCGGCAAAATTGGTCGTTGCAGCCTCCTGGTTAACGGTCACAAACCGCACTTGTTCCGGCGACAGCCACACCGGGAATCTTCCTGCCGTGTGCTCGATATAGACACTCATAAAACGTTCGATGGAGCCAAGTAATGCTTTGTGAATCATCACCGGCCGCTGCTGACTACCGTCTTCAGCGGTGTATTCCAACCCGAAACGCTCAGGCTGCACAAAATCGAGCTGTTCGGTTGCTAACTGCCATTCCCGTCCGAGCGCATCCGTCGCCATGATGTCAATCTTCGGGCCGTAGAACGCCGCCTCGCCTTCAGCGATTTCGTAGTCAAGGTCGAGCTTCTTCGCTACCCGCTCTATTGTCTCTTGCGCCTCAGCCCACAGCTTCTTGTCGCCCAAATATTTGTCTGAGTCGTCGCGGAAACTCAGGCGAGCCCGCCACTTCAGGCCAAACACCTGGTACATATCGCGGATCATGCTCATGATGGCAGTAAACTCGGCTTCTATCTGATCGAGCCGTGCAAAAACGTGGGCATCATCCTGTGTCGCTGCGCGTACCCGTGAGAGACCATGCAGCTCACCTGCTTTTTCGTCACGGTATACGACGGTGTTCTCCATATAGCGGATCGGCAAATCACGGTAGCTCCGCGGCCGTGATGCATAGATCTGTGCATGGTGCGGACAGTTCATGGGTTTCATCATGAACTCGTCATCGGATTCAAAGCTTGTAACGGTAAAACGCTCGGGATATTTGTCATAGTGACCCGAGGTCTTGTACAGAGCAGCCCGTGCCATGTGAGGAATGGCGACACGCTGGTAGCCCGCGGCTTCCTGCAACTCTTGCGAGAAACGCCCTAGCTCTTCGCGTACAACCGTGCCGCGCGGTGTAAACAACGGCAAGCCCGGACCGACGAGATCGGAGAATACAAACAGATCAAGTTCGGTACCGAGCTTGCGATGATCACGCTTCTTCGCTTCTTCGAGCATTACCAGGTAATCGTTGAGCTCTTTCTCGGTTTTGAACGCCACGCCATAGACCCGCTGCATCTGCGGGTTCGTTTCCTTGCCACGCCAGTAGGCGCCTGATATACGCTGCAGCTGGAATGCTCCCACCTTTCCCGTGCTCGCCATGTGCGGGCCACGACAGAGATCGACAAATTCCGCATCCTGGTAAAATGACACCTCGTGCACTTTGCTATCTTTATCGGTAGGTAAGCCGAGTTCGTTTACATCGAGATCCTTAGCTACTGTCGTTCCCGCCCGCTTGAGGTCATTCAGCAGTTCTTCCTTATAGGGCTGATGCGCTTCGCGCGACCAGGTAATTGCCCCGTCAATCGGCTTCATCGAATGTTCAAACGGAACATCAGCCGCAACTATCTTACGCATCTCGGCTTCGATCTTTGGGAAATCTTCCTCGGAGAGCTTCGTATCTCCTAAGTCGATATCGTAGTAAAACCCGTTCTCCACAACAGGCCCTACACCGAATTTTGCCTCAGGCCATAGCCGCTGGATAGCCGTAGCCATAATGTGCGCCAAGCTGTGACGCATAGTGTTTAACTCTTCGTGTTCATCCTTTTTTCTCTCTGCCATAACCGTCTGCTCCTTCTTGCCTTTGATAAACAAAAAACGCTAGCCGATTCCGATTCAATACACTCGCACGGTATTTAATCGAATTGGTTAGCGTCTCGGACCCGAAAACATGTGTCGTACAATGCCCCCGGGCGGTTCCACCGGACTTTCCGCTATACAGCGGACACTTGTGATAGCACGTTACGTACGTTCTAACTGCCTACGGAGCTCAGTGGGTGGTAAGGCCACATCTCTGCTCGACATGTACTGTACCCTTCTCTCATCTATCTTGCAAGAGGAGGACGGTAACACATCGCAAAACTTCACCTACAATTTAATATACTACGGGTAGTACGATATGGCTAGTACTAATGTATTGTTATTTTGACACCTAATGGTGTGGACAAATGGCTTCGAATATAAAACACCTTCCGTGATATTTTTTGCAGTAACGATGAGCTCTCTAGGAAGCCGCCTTTCGAACATGAATTCATAAATAAAATGGCCAGCTTTGCTACTGGCCATTTTATTTGGTGGGTGATGAGGGGCTCGAACCCCCGACCTCGTCCACGTCAAGGACGCGCTCTAGCCAACTGAGCTAATCACCCCTGTTATTAGTACTGTTGACCTTATAGAATATATCCTATCACTCTCTTATGCGCAAGTATGCACGGCGGCTGTACCCCATAAGCCTGCATTGACAAGTTGAGATGGATGGGGTAGAATGTTCGAGTTAATCGGGGAGTTTTGGTGAGTACCACGAATCAGAGTGCTCTCGATGTGTTTCAATTATTTTACGAAGAGCTATCTTTCTCGCCACAACACATACGTAAGGTAAAGCGAGTCCGCCGCGGGAAATAATCTCCCAAAGGAATGCGGGAAATACCGGCCCATTGATGGGCCGGTATTTTGTTTGCCATACCACGCTATAGTTCCCCCGTTGATCTTACATTTCCCCACTCTTCAGGTATTTATCCACTAGTATTTTTACTACCGACATGACAATATATAGTCATGGTATGCATTTATTGTGGATCAAAAACGGAAGTTACGAATTCACGACTTCAGAAAAAATTAAACCGCGTCTGGCGACGTCGACACTGCCGTATCTGTGACGCCGTCTTCACATCACAGGAGCAGGCCATCTACGATGGTGCCTTTGCTGTCAGGCTTAGCACGTCGCACATTATGCCGCTCAGTCGCGATACGCTCTACCTAAGTGTCTATGACGCATGCCGCCATCGCGCAGATGCAGTTACCGAGGCCACGGCCCTTACCGACACTATCTTAAGCAGCCTCGTACTACTTGCCAAAGATGGACTCCTCAGACGCGAGGATATAATTGCAACCTGCTCCACTGTCTTGAAGCGCTTCGACACTGCCGCGGCAGTTCATTACGCTGCATTTCACCACGCCTGACTAAACATTCTTGGCAGCACCCTTCTGTCGCCTAGTGCTGACTACGGCCTTGTCCGTTACATCAAAGGTATCGATATATCGTCCGAATGCCAGGCGAGTCTGTGAATAGATAGCCGCAAACGAGTTATAGACAATGGTAACGACTGGTAAGTACACCCACTGAATGATCATAAACAGCGTCCTGTGCCGTCTATACCGCTCAGGTTTGGGCGGCAGGGTCTTGAGGCATAAAAAGATGGTGACGAGTCCGCCTAAAAGGGCGAATGTTTGTATGCGACTGACTATCGTCGGCAGTAGGTTGGCGGTAAAGTTGTGTGGATAGAAAAGAACGGGTATGAAGCCGCCGACGAGCGTCAAGATAGGTGCAACCGCCCAGGTAACATGTCCTTCCGTAAGGCGCGCGACTTTGGCAATAAGGTCAAAACGCGGCACATGGTTCTTGTGAAAGAAGCCCTTGTCTACCACATAGGCTACATCTGAGGCACCGTATGTCCAGCGGCGTAACTGAATAAACTGTGCTTTCAATGTCTTCCTGTACGAGTCGGCAAGAACGGCATCTTGATAGATCGGCACGTGCAGAGGGTAAACCATGTAGTCGCCATCGAAGCGAAAGTACGAACGCCAGAATTGGTGGCCGTCCTCGACAATAGTACGCACACTCCAGAAGTCAGTTTCTATAAGCGACGCCATACCCTGGGCGTGCGACGAAAAGTTACGCATGGCGTGGGGTCGCATCGACAAAACGATATTGTATATGGAATTACCCGTGGCAAGCACGCGCATTGGCGCCGGCGCATCCCATATGTTATTGGTATACATCGATACCGGCTGGAAGGCCGCACGTACTGGATCAGGGCATACCGCATAGGCGTAGCTTAAGCACGCCAAGTACTGCCTATCCGGCCGGTTATCTGCATCGAGTGTCGTTACGATAACATGCAAGGGATCAATGTTTTGTTCCTGTAAGTAATCCTGGAGTATGCGGCCGGCATAGGTAATGTTGCCGCCCTTCCCCAGCACTTCACCCGACATTTTGGGATGCCTTATCGCCACAGCATACGAGAAATTATCCTTATAGAGAGCAACTAGCTCCTTCGCCTGTTCCTCTACTCGCGAACCGCCGCGCTCTTCATATGCAATGATCAGCATCACCTGCTTCATTGGGTAGCTTGACGCTAGAATGGACTGGATCGTTGGCTCTAGGACTTCCCGACTTTCGTTATACGTAGCGATAATAATAGCGTGGAGCAGCTGGCTCGGTTTAAGATGTAAATTGTCACCCTCAACAGGGGCAATCTGGTTACGATGCCAAGCCGGCCGTACCATAGGAACATCTGATGGCTTACCTGTTTCTAGCTCCTGAAGCAATCTATACCAATCAAGCTTCTGATTTCGACGCATGACCGCATAGCCGTGAAGCGAGCGGACTGCGACCGCAATGGCCCTCGTCAAATAGATGAATATATATATAAGGACGAACGCCGCTGCAAGTGTTACATTGACCAGGCTAAGCACTACAAGCAAAAGCAGCATTGATACACTCAACGCCCAAGGCAAAATCTCAAAAATCCGGTAGTGCAGCGTGCGCTCTCTAGGCTGCGGGATCTCGATATCGGTCATCGTAATACAAGTAGTGCGTTACTCACAATGATTGCTAGTACCAGTAGTAGCGTGCCAAGGCCAAGGACCGTAAGCGCCAGCTGACGATGTATAAGATATGCCCGAAGGCTAATAAGTGTATTGAGGATAAAAACGAGTATGCCGAAGACGATGAAACTGAGCAGGTCGATACTGCTCCCGCTACGGAAAGCATTAATAACTACATCTGAACGGTACTGGACAATGTAGCTATTGTGACTCGTATCGAGCCGGAGCAGGATGAGCACGGTCAACAAAAGTAACAAGAAACCATTGATGCTGACGAGCAGTAGTGCTAAGCGATCTCGCAAGTACTCTTTCGGTATTGTCATAACTTCGCCCATTGTACCACTCATCAGCGCCGTCTGTCTGAAGCGAATCAAGAAGTTGGCAAGTCGTGGTGCGGGTGGCGGGAGTCGGACCCGCGTTTCAGCCTTGGGAAGGCTGCATAATAGCCGTTATACGACACCCGCTAAATGAGGATAGATTCCATCATACAAAAATAAGGTGTAACATGGAGCCACCTCGGGGATTCGAACCCCGGACCCCCGCTTTACGAAAGCGGTGCTCTAGCCAGCTGAGCTAAGGTGGCATTCCAAACGTGACCTATTATACCAGAGGACACGATAAAGCCCATAAGTGAACACATTTTGTATTCTGTATTATGAATCCCCTAGGTATTCGATACCTATGAATATTATTTATACTCATTCATGTAGTTCACTTTGCTAGGTGAGTAACGATATTAAAGCTGTGCCCGCGCCTCCCCCGCCCTTTCCTACCGACGAATACTTGGCGAAACTAAGGCATGCCTTAAAACTTGTTAGAAATCTAACTTCAAACTTTTGCAAGATTCACTATGCTGTATAAGGCGTAAGATAAGGAGGCCCTGCATGAGTATCATACTATTTATCGTTATAGGAGGCATAATCGGCTGGCTGGCCAGTGCGATCATGGGCCGCGGCGAAGGTGTACTCGCAAGCATTATTATCGGTATTATCGGCGCCTTCATTGGGGGCTTTCTATCTACGCTCTTTACCGGTGGCTCAACATCGTATATGACGCTCACACTAGGCGGTATACTATGGTCTCTCATCGGGTCTATCATCCTCGTTGCCATCTTGAACGCCTTCACTCGTACTCGACATACTGCCGCCTAGACTCTGCCCGACCGAAAAGCAAAATACCGGCCCTTTGGCCGGTATTTTTATGTACCTAAAATGAGGTACAGGAATACACTTCGCTTTCATTACGCACGGCGGCCTCTATTCCTGATTCCGATACCCGATACTATACCACCGCCAACAAGCAAGAGGGCGGTAATGAGAAGCGCGTGCCGGAATCCTTGAAGATCAAGATTGGCCCCAACAATAACACCCACAAACGCTACCGTCAGAAGCCCCGCAACCCGTGCGACTGCATTATTGACCGCTGAAGCAATTCCTGCACGAGCGGCAGCGATATCGCCCAGCACAGCCGCTGTCAACGGTGCGACAGTTGTAGACAGGCCCAGTGCAAAGAAGAGGATGCCGGGAAACAGCTGCGACCAATAGTGTATAGGGTTAGTGACGCGCAGCATGAGCAGGAACCCGATACCCGCAACGATCGGGCCGACTGTCATGAACATACGCGGGCCGTATCTGCCCGACAGAGCACCGAAACGCGGCGATAGCAGGAACATAACGATCGTGACCGGCAGCAATGCCAGGCCCGCCACCAGCGCAGAATAATCTGCTACCTGCTGCAAATAAATAACAATCAAGAAAGTTGCAATGGAAAGACCGCCATATATCCCAAGCGTCGCCACATTGCCAACCAAGAAATTGCGTATTCTGAAGAGTGAAAGCGGTAGCATGGCACGAGGATTACGCGCTTCGTACCACACGAATACCGCTAGGAGAACTATGCCGCCAATAAGCGGAACAAAAATACGGGCACTCTGCCAATCATAATGAGGCTCCTCAATGAGGGCAAACACTGATCCGCCCAAACCTAGGCTACAGAGTAAAGCTCCTACTATGTCCAAGGAAGTGTCGCTTGTACGCCCTGCCACGTTCAAGCGGCTCAGAAGCCAAAGGCAAAGTGCAATCGGCACAATATTGATGGCAAAAACAAGCCGCCACGAAGTAGTATCGATTAGAAAGCCCCCAAGTAACGGACCGATTATAAACGAGATGCCGGTCCAGGCAGTCCAGCTACCAATCGCTTTACCCTGCGCCGGCCCCTTAAACGAGGAGATAATTAGCGCCAGCGAGCTAGGTACTAATAAAGCACCCCCGACGCCCTGCAGAGCCCGCGCGATAACAAGCAGTGCACTCGTTGGTGACAGTGCGCACAAGATTGACGCTATAGCAAACCAGACTAGTCCTACGAGCAACACGCGCTTGCGGCCGAATAGGTCCGACAATGAACCAGCAAGGAGAATTAGCGATCCGAGGGTTATGAGATACGCATCGACTACCCACTGTTGTGTAATTAAGCCGCCGCCAAGCTCGCGGCTAATCGCGGGCAGCGCGACATTCACGACCGAGCCGTCCAGAAATGCTACGAACGATGCAAGGATACTGACAAGAAGAACTAGCCGCTGTGTGCGTATCATACCGCTACTATAGCATTAGCATGATTATTATAGTGAAAGGCAGAAGATGTTAGAGGCTGTAATGCGAAAGATTCGCGGGCGTAGCTGCCTCATGCAACTCATCATTACTAACTACTACGAGCGTCACTTCCGTAATAAGGCCGCGCGGTAAATCATCCTGTCGAACGTCTGATTGCGCTTGATCCACTAGCTCGGGAACAAGATCGTATGCAATGGTAAGATGCGGCCGAAAGTCCCGCTCCCAGTTCACGGATTCCGGTTCGTAATACGGATACCTACCGAGCACGTCTACTAACTTTTTCTGCATGCCATGGAGTAGTTTGTCTTGTTTGCCAAGAAGTATGATACTACCGTCTGTGGCATCATCCTTAACGGTATCGAAAGCTATAGCAATAGTGTGGTCCGGCACTCGAAAACTGCTAAAGAATGCAGCTACCTGCTGCTGTAGATGGGGTATCTGGTCCTCTTCAATATAGCTCGGCTGCTTTAGGGTAATATGATATGGATGCGAACTTCCGTACTTTGTCTGGAAGGCATCCAGCCACATTGGTTTATACGTCAGCTCTACATTTGCGTAAACCGCGAATACCTTCATCAACCGCAAGTATAACAGAAGCTTATCTAGCAAAGAGGTCTTACGAGAAGTACAATGTGGGGCCTTTATACGGGCCGGAAGATTACTTCCCAACGGTATACTTCTGGTTTAACGAGTGCTCGACGGGAATCTTCATTCAGTAATGGAAACTGGCTGCTGTATGCATGTACTGCCTGCCACTTTCGTGCTTGTTGCACCTCAGAAAGCTCGTAGGGTTCGCTGACTACATCCAGTCCCAATTTTTTCTTGATACCCTCAATGGGAAGGCGCTCATGCCATCCGACGTGCCTGAACCTGGGCAAAATATATGGTACATCAGCATAGAACAAAACTGTCCGGCCGAGCTCCATCAGGCGCTTCCCAACAGCTCTTGTCGCCTCATGATCTGGGTGTGGCTTGCGCAAATACTGAGTAACGCCCGCAGCGGCAATAAACACCGCGTCGTCATGAGTAGCACGCAGCACATCTTCGGTTATTCGGTCAACATCGGGAGGGCTATCGCGATATGCATGATCAATGTAGTCGAGGTTTACCGCCACACTAGCTGTATTCCGCAAAGCGACTAGGTTCTCCTTAATCCTGGCGTTCATTGCTTCCTCGGGCGTACGAAAGCCAGTTGCGGCATCCCATGTACTCGGCTTACGCTGCGTCGGAATACCCGAAAATACCGTTACAACCTGCGTATCCGGCTGCTCCAAGCGATGCCAGCAACTCAATACGGCATCGTCCAAATGAGGGGAAATGATAGCTTCTCTGCTCATATTTTTAAGCGTACACGACATAAACGCTAACGTATGTTAAAGAACTTATACTGCGTATATACAAATTAGCGATTTGTACCTATCAATAACCGTTCAAACTGCTGAAGCAACAAATAAAACACCCCATCTTTCGATGAGGCATTTTATTTGGCGGGCTCGACCGGATTCGAACCGGCGATCTTCTCCGTGACAGGGAGACGTGATAGGCCTCTTCACTACGAGCCCTCGTCAGAGTCAACGCAACCCGGCTGCTGACAACAGAGGTCATGATACCAGCCTAGGCGCTAAAAAGCAACGCCTCCTACAGAGAAGCCTTTCAGACGTGGATAAAGGTGAACGGCTTATTGGAAGCCTGCAACGGATCGGTGTAGCCATTGATAGGCTGGAAATTAAATGAGATGTGCGCGGCACGGACTTGGTTGCCGTGCACCTCTAGGACTTTCACAATCTCCAGGGTATAGCCGGTGTTGATAATGCCTGAGTACTGTCCGGGCTGCAACTGGAATAACGCCGCGACTACCTGCGGCGGAATGTTGGAATTAGATTTGTCGATAAGCAATCCATAGTCACCACCGCTGTCACGAGTCGAGGTGTCATCAGAGACTTGCTTCGCGACCGCAGCAAAGTCGGCGCCTTGCGTCAACTGAATTAATGCCTTATTGGCACGATCATGCGTAGCAGTGTCCAGTTTATCAACGACCTTCTGAGCCAAAAGCTCTTGGCGCAATTCTCTTCGAAAATCATCAACAGACCAACCCCAGAAGTTACTGAGTGTGCTCTCGAATACCTGGTCACTTGCGCCCAGACGGTTCTCAGTGCGAACAAGCGCTACAGCCGTATCGACGTCTTGCTCGCTAACACTAACACCATTCTCGCTCGCCAGTTGTTGCACATAGGCGTTTTGCAACACGCGGTCCATAGACTTCTGTTTGAAGTCCGCCAACTGCTTCTTGCCGCTCGCCGTACTGAAATCAATCTGCTGCTGCATCTGGTAGTAGTGCATGTAATGGCGCAGCTCGAATAAGTAGTCGTTATACGACACCACGTGCCGCGGGCCGATGAAGGCAATCGGAAATGGCACTACCTCTGTCACGCCATACATGAAGCTCGATGTCGTCTGGAATTTATAGAGATCAGCGATGCAGAATACGAAAAATCCTACCACCGCTGCTATAAATATAGCCACCGAGACTTTGACGACCCGATGCTTTGACGCACGAAGCGGATAAATGTACTTGCGGGCACTGCCAAGTACTTCCTCGCGGCGGGCCGACAATGTCTCATTGGTGATACGAATATCATCATCGTCGCTCTGCGGCGCGCGTTGCAGGCGCGGGACTTGTTGCTTAATAGCAGAAAGGCGTTTTAGGTTCGGCTTCATAAACAGCTATTACTCGATCACTTGCTCAACGGCCCCACGCTTAAACGGAGCCGGAGACGGCGTAACGTCCTGATCGCGCAAAATACGCACAATCTTACTCTGAGTCTTAGCCGGGTGGTGTACGTCGTGAATCACCAAATCTCCAATGTATGCCTGTAGCTTTATTGTACCAAACCCGAGCAGGGTCTCCTGCAGCCCACTGATCTCGTAGTTCACCTGTTGAATCTGTTCTAGCTTGAGGTCGGTAAAGCTGGTGTGGAACAAACCTTTTTGGGTAATCTGGATGAACCGCTGGGTCGTGACGATAAAGATGCTGAAGTACCAACTGATCCAAGATGGCAAGATGAGTAGCGAGCCGAGAACAATACTGGCGATAAGTGCTAGGAAAAACGCAGCCATACTCGGCGGGTTGTCCGGCTTGATATAGGTCCAAGCCAGAATAATGAGTGGTCCGATGAGCCAGGAGGACATGCTGATGATGAGCCCCACGCGCATCACAATCGGATGCCGGCGAAAGACATAGAGGACATCTTCGTCGTCAAACTGACCATCGAAGTAGCGGACATGCCGCCCTTCTGGCTGCTTACTATCGGTCATAAGCACATTGTAGCAGCTCCACAGAGCACTCTATCCAATATCATACTTGGCAAGGACCGTTTCGATATATGAAGGGGCAAGTTGCAGACTATGGAGCTGGCCGGCAGTAGGCCGGAAACGGTATCGTGCCATATCAAGCTCATAGTCGTGCAATACGATACCTTCTGCTTCGAGCAAATCACGCTGCAGGCTCGCATCGTTAAACTTATTGCCCTTGATGGTAATCTTGCCAGCGTTATTGAGTACGCGCCACCAGGGGTAATCCGGCACGCCTTCCATACTGCGCATCACCCAACCAACTTGCCGTGCGGCTCGGGGCGTACCAACATAGGCCGCTACCTGGCCATAACTCACTACTTTTCCCGGTGGAATGAGCCGTACGACCCGTAGAACTGCTCGTTGAAAGTCTGTCATATCCTTTGGTGTCCCCACCGCGATTCGAACGCAGATCTGCTCCTTAGGACGGAGTTATTCTATCCATTGAACTATGGGGACACGGCAACTGAAAGCCACGACTAAGTAATCTTAACCAACCATATGACGCTGATGGATAGTGTCATATTCAAAGATTTCACCAGGCTTGAACCAAAGGTCAACCTCGAACTCGGCCTCTTCCCTGCTACCGGATGCATGGATAAGATTGCGGATCGGACGCTTTCTCTCATTCGCTAAGGCCGAGGAGTCAAAGGAGTAATCGCCACGGATGGTACCGGGTTGTGCTTTCGCGGGCAAGGTATGGCCAACAACTTTGCGGACAAGCTCAACCGCGTGCGGACCTTCGAGCACCATCGCAAGCACCGGCCCTGAAGTAATGAAGTCAACTAGCCATTTTTGTACTTGAAGGCCAATCTTATGAGGATCTGCGTGACCGAACTCGGCAACCGGGTCCTTGCCCTGCTCAGCATAATTCTCCAACGTTTTCTTGCCCATTCCCTCTATAAACTCGCGCCTGTCTACCGGATAGTGCTTGTTCGCAAGCTCGCTGTCGGGTACTAACATCTTCATACCGACGATCTTTAGGCCCATTTTCTCGAACCGAGCAATGATTTCCCCGATAATACCGCGCTGCACGGCATCAGCCTTTAGAATAACGAGTGTGCGTTCCATAATTTTCCTTGCTTAGTTGCCACTATTCTAACAGAGGAAGTACGCATGCGCCAGACGTTCATGTCGCACAATGTTATAATTCTTCTCATGCTGTTTGAGAAGGCAAAAACTGATTTTCTGGAGTACCTGGAGATCGAACAAAACCGCTCGCAGAAGACGATCGCCAACTATGATCACTACCTGATGCGCCTGACTGACTACGCGGGCGACATCACCGTTGCCGACATCACTCCGGAACTCATACGCAAATGGCGGCTGTGGCTGAACCGGCTCGGTACCAACACATCCGACGAGTTGCAGAAGTCGACCTCGAACTACCACCTCATTGCCCTGCGCAGCTTCCTGAAGTTCTGTGCCAAACGCAACATTCCCGCCCTGCCGGCCGATAAGATCGAACTAGCTAAGACGCAGCGCAAACAAGTGACATTCCTAAGTGACGACGAGCTGGAACGAATGTTCGCACAGCCGGATACGACAACCATCACTGGGCTGCGTGACCGCGCCATACTCGAGCTGCTCTTCAGCTCCGGCCTACGTGTCAGCGAGCTTACTGGCCTGGACCGCGAGCACATCAACCTCAAACGCCGCGAGTTTACCGTGCGCGGCAAAGGGCAAAAGGACCGGCCGATATTCATCAGCCCTGAAGCGGCCGAGTGGATTGAGCGTTACCTGGCACGGCGCGAAGATAACAGCCACCCGCTGTTCATACGAACCGGCGGCAACAAGCTGAGCGATACGAGCGGCAACTTCTTACGGCTCACGGTACGGTCGGTACAGCGTATCGTTAGTCGCTATGCTCTATTAGCCGGCATCACCAAGCACGTCAGCCCCCACACTATGCGCCACAGCTTCGCCACTGATCTGCTCATGAACGGCGCCGACCTGCGCTCAGTCCAGGCAATGCTCGGCCACAGCAATATATCGACAACGCAAATCTACACTCACGTCACGGATCCCCATCTAAAAAGTATTCACGACAAATACCACACTAATCACGCTGGCGAAAAGTAACGTCCGGTACCGTTAGGAAGGCATTGGCGGGCCACCACTCTGGGTCAACGTACAGAACGGGTTGACATCTCCCTCGCCATCGGGCGCGTCTTGGGCAGGGCTAAATGTGGGACCGTAATCACTCTTGAAGAAAGATTGACCTCCGGCCGGACCCTTCGCCGTTGCAAAGCGCTTGCATAAGGAATCTTGCGTGATAATAGCAGCACTTGGTACCGGATGGCTATTTGCGTCAGTTAGGTCAACCGCTACGACAACCCGGCGTAGTACATCTTCTGCTTTGCCAGTTGAATCAATAACAGCTTGAGCATTGGCGAAACCCATGTTTGCAGGAGCGGTGAGTGTTAGCTTGGACTTGGTGCCGTATAGTGTTGAAACACGCATGTAGTAGCCAAGGTCGGTCAGACCTTTAATGGTTACTGTGCATATCCCATTGGCGCCACTTGTGCAATCTGCAGCTGTTATCGAGCCGTGCGGAGGATTAGGCTCCATACTCACACTGGCACCAGCATTGTTAGAAGGTGCGAAGAACATCGTGGCGGTATTGCCACTCCAGTTGGCTCGAGACATGTTGGTCGCGTCAACCATATCTATCCGCAATACCGGGAACGGACAATTCCAGTTCGTGGCAACCGGAAATACTCCAGCCGCCGGGCAGGTACTCAGATCGCTCACCGCTCCGGCGGCATGACCCCAAGTAAGCGTTACCTGGCTGAATGGTGCTGGCCCTTGCGATACGACCGGTACAACAGTGGGAGCATAGCTCACTGTGTAGCTGATAACGTGCGGCGCTGCATTGATAATCTCGCAGGTATAAGCGACATCGTGACTATTATCTATGGTCATAGGCAATGCCGCGTACGGGCTACCCCCTGCAGTAGTTGGACAGATCGTCCCGCTTGCTACCGCCTGGCCTGCTGCCAATTGCTGGTTAATAATCACTCGTACATCATTAATGCCGCTTTCCGCCGCATAATATGCCTGTGTGCTGAGCTGATCATCTAACGAATTGCGTTGTTCGTTACGCGAGATCTCCGCGAAGCCCAACACGAGCAAGCTTATGACGGTCATCATGATCAGCGTCACCATAATAGAGACTATGCCCGCATCTTGTCGGTAAGTCGCTTTTCGCTTAGGCATAAGCGTAACCATTTGCCTCCAGTATACCCTTACTGTAACCGCCTCACAACGCTCGTCGTCAAATCAGAAACTGCGCAGAATTGCGAACCCGCACCACTTTTACAGGTCGTCGTTGGCCACGTCGTAGACGTCAGCAAGTCATCATCACCATAGATGATACGAACGTGAATGGTGTACAGATCACCACCTCCTGGGTTCTGCACGTCGAGCACGCCGAGACGCATATTCTTGCCGAGTAGTTCGCGAAGGGGCGAAGGAAGCGTTGAACTACCCCATTGGCTCGCACTCGGGCCAGCCGCACATGCACCGAAGCTGGGATCCTTCACTAAAGCGTGATACCCCTGATCAGCCCCAGGAGCGCTGTCCACTATCTCCTGTCCTATCCGGTAGGAATAGAGCGTATTGTCAATACAGATTCCCCTGGTGCCATCCCCGCCGGTCAATCCAAGATTCACGCCTGTACTGAGTTGAATAGCTTGGCTCAGGTCCGCTATAACCGCCCGGGTGGTCGCTTGCGTTTTAGTGCTTGTCACCCCTTTGTAATAACTAGTAGTAAAGCTGATAACACCGGCTGCTATTACGAGCAAAATAACAGCAAAGACGGTCGTAGCAATCATCAACTCAAGCACAGTAAAACCGTGCTCGCGACTCCGTCTCGCACTAGCTCTTATCCCGATGTAGAAACCATGCATTTTCTCTAACACGTTAGCCCGTCCCTTATCTGAAGAGATACCTGAAGCTGGGTACCAACCGCACCTATAGTGATAAGTCCGGACTGGTTCGTGCTACCACTAGCAAGGCAAACTTGTACTCCCGCCTGCGGGTTTGCCGATCCCAGGGCTAAGGAGGCATTGCCCATAACCCCATTCGCTGCAGCTGCTACGACGTGCATAGCTTGATTTGGCAAGGTACCCGCAATAGGAATGACATCTACCTGCTGCTTACCCGAGTTGTATCCCGTGTTATTGCTATTTATCCCCCCGGGCTCCATGAGGATGGCTACCGCTCCTATATCGCTCCCATTTGCATGTACCCAGGCAGTATTAAGCCCATATTGCAAATTAATAGCGGTCGAGTACGGCGTGAGATTGTTGTCGTTGTTGCCATAGCTCCCTCCACCGAGACCTACTACTGTTGGTGAAACGTTCTGGAACGGCTTATCTACACCACCGCAACTCGCACCAAAAGCAGATTGGGAGTCACACTGGGCACCCGCAACGGCATATATTTGGTCCAGTTCGGGTTGATCTGAGGCATAGGGATGTACCTGAAACTGGATCAATTTTCCTAAAAATACACACCCTTGATTGGTGCCCAGTGTATTCGTACCATTAGAGAACGATAAGCTTCCACCAGAGTTCGTACAGGTAAAGTTGGCGTTGTTGGCATAATAGCCACTTCCCACTTGGTCGACTATTTGCTGGATTTGCGCCTGAGCATTCTGGATAGCACTAGTGAACTCGGCTTCGTCCTGACGGCCCGAGATTGTGGCAGCAATCATTACGAATAATCCTCCCATTACAGCCAGGACGATCAGCGTCTCGACTATCGTGAAGCCGCGCGCGTATGGCCTACCCTGACGGACAGCCGCCTTCATGTCCATCAGTATAGCATAAGCGTATCGATCACTAACGTAGGAACAGGAAGTTCTCGTACCAGTTCGTCAGATGCATGCCGAACAATACCACGACAACCGTCGCAAGCAAGAGGAACGGTCCGAACGGCAACGGCGTACGCGCCGTGGCACGACCGCGTACTAACAAAGGAATAGCGACCAGGGATCCGAGCAGCGAAGCGATAAAAAGTAGCAAGAGAGACCGCAGCGGACCGCCAACGAGCAACCCGAGCACGACTGCCAACTTGACATCGCCGAATCCGATCCAGGCGCCATCCGACACTTCAAAGATCGCAAAGAACAACCCGGCCGTGAACAGCACGCCCCACACGGCTTCGGACACTGCTATCCAACCGTCGCCGAACGCAAAGGCTCGTAATGCTACCTGTACAAGGGCTAATACGATAAGCGGATAGACGATACGATCCGGCAGCAAGAACCAGCGGATATCATAGAGTGCCAGGGCAACAAAGCCGACCATGAACACCAGCCAGAAAACAAACAACACTCTGCCTACCGTAATACCCCGATCTGTAAGGCTAAATGGCCACCACAAATAGGACACGACAAAGCTTACAGCAGTCAGCAGTTCAGCTACGGGCGTATCCTCTATGGACTTGCCGCAATAGCGGCACTTCCCCCGCAAAGCTAGATAGCTAAATACCGGCACCAGGTCACGTACTGCCAGTTCGTGTCCACAGTGCGTGCACATTGACCGACCGGTCAGCATAGATAAGTTCCTAGTGTGACGTTTTTGGTCGCTCCGCTCCGCCGCCTCCTCGCGCTCATGCAAGCGCCAAATAAGCGCGTTCACAAAACTGCCGAAGATAAGCCCAAGTACGACCAGAATAATGATCATGACGTTGTATCTGGCACTAATTACAGGTATTGTAAGCATTGATCAAGCCATAGACTATTCCTAGGAACTGTCCAACACCAGCCTCAACTGCCACCCGATCCGCTACACTGCCAGTCTCGATACCACGAATATATATCGATCCCCCCGTCACTATATCCGAGGTATACGTTGCAGCATCATCGCTCGGACTACCATTGGGAGATGGAAACGGCGAATTGTACAATGCAAGGCTAATTGCCGCATTTAAGCAATAGAGAGTCGTTTGCACCTGTTTACAGTAATCTTGTCCGAAAGTAGCACATGCGCTCTCTTCTTGGCCTAGAGTTTGAGAAAAACTAGAGGCTGCCGAGGACAGCTGATTATCGGGAGCCGTAGAGTTATCACAGTTCTTTACCTCAAATAGTGAAGAACCATTATAAGTAGATGTGCCATACGTCCAAGGCTCTACCGTTACACTACCACAGACCATATTATTGGTCGGATCCGCAGCAAAGGGTCCGTTCGCAGTACCCCAATCAATATATGCAGCGTCAACATCGCAGGATTGACCCCAATTACACGCCATTATGTCTTTCCCAGCAACATCTTGGAAACTGCCACGGAGAGCTACGGACGCACTACCCGACACATTTAGTCCAGTCTGGGCATTAATGATTGTAACCCCTTCAAGATCCCCCTCACCCTCACTAAGAGATATCGCCGTCTGGGTACTTGCAATCGAGCTATTCGTCATCGTTATATGGGTGCCATCAGGAAAGGCATTATCACGCACAGCCGTCGACGCGTACTCGAACTTGGCATATTGTACATTAGCAGTACCCCCGTTCATGGTAAGAGCATCAGGGTAATCTCCAACAACAGGGGAATTATTGCCAGTAGTACCGCCCACACTATTATCGTTAATGCTCGTAAAGACGACAGGATTATCTGAGGTACCGATCGCGTTAAGGATGCTACCAGAGTTAAGTCCGAATCCTCCACTCCAGGAACCACCCTTAACAGTTACCCCGCTGTGCATATTAATAGTCCCATTCACAGACGTAGTAGGTAAGCCAGCCCCACTACCTAGGTTAACCCATTCCGTGCCGCTGTCTACCTCCATTGTTCCGTCTACTATTACGCCAGGATCACCACTGCTTTCTATATCAGCACCGCTAGTATCTGCAAGCTCCCAGGTAGACCCAGCCGGTACTGCTGACTGCCTGGCTATAGATATATACCTACCCCCACCAGTGAAGGTATTCTGGTCTGAGCCGGCCAGAACAATACCCGTAAGGTCGGGGTCATCAGTAACGACAATTGCTGAGTAAATCGAGTCAAATCCGGTGTTACTACCAGTCACATCAAAAACATTACGCTTTAACACTAAGGTCGCGGGACTAAACTGCAAAGATACAGCCATCTGCATATCTGTGATCAGACTGTCTGTTATTATCGCCTGTGAACCACTGGCGGCATCACCTACTGCCAATCCTCCATACTCGAACTTGGCATATTGTACATTAGCAGTACCCCCACCCATAGTAATTGCCTGGCTGTAATCTCCCACGGCCGGGCTCGTCAACGAGCCGTTACCATTGGTGTCACCACCGACACTATCATCCTTGAGGCTCGTGAAAACTACGGGATCCGCGTCTGTGCCAGCGACATTCAGGGCACCACCGGAGGCAACAGTAATAGTACCTAAACTGGAAGCATACTTAACAATTGTGCCAGAACCTATGGTTAAACTCAGTCCATCTGGGATGGCGATCTGACAGTCGACTTCATATATATTGTCGCTTGTCCAGGTTTCACTAGTACTTAACGTACCACATTCGTGCGCCACTGGACGAGAGTGGCCGTCACTGTAGTGCTTTGATACTTGTTCAGCCGTCAGGACATCATTATAAATCGCCACATTGGACATGTCTCCGGAGTAGAATAACGTGCTACCATCCCACGACCCAGCGACGACTGCCCCACTTGTCATATCGACATCCCCACTAAAGCTTTGAGAACATACTAAGTTGCCGTTCACGTACAGCTTCTGCGTTGTCCCGTCATAGGTACCGACGACATAATAAATCGTATCAACAGTAGCAGTATCGGCATCGTCACAGTTATTATTTACGCCACCCTGCCGTAGGTCGAATGCCAGGTGCGGGCCATCAAATAATAACCAGTACGAGCCATTCTTCCCAGCTATGCTGGCATAGTTATACATAGTGGGTACACTCGCAGGCTTGATCCAGGCCTCAATAGAGATATTTTGCTGGCTGGTATAGAGCGTGTCACCTACAGAGGAAGCAAAGGTACTGGAAGATGTACCATTAAACGAGTCCGCGTACGATGCATTGTCGTTGATAGCGGTAACTCCATGCGTGACATCTACCTCTGACATATTATTATTAGCTGTAGCTTGGTCAGTTAGGCCTGCGTTATTATCAACATCATTACTAAGTGACCAATAGCCAACGGCGCCATCCGTTAGTACATCAGCATCGTAAACTGACTGTGCATGGGTATGGGCAAAAGGAAGGACTAGTAGACCTAAGAGTGGAACTATGGCCCACACTCGACGATATCTTCTGATAAATACCTTAAGACTTCTCTGCCCCATACGCGGTCTATGTTTAATAAGGCCAACTCGTTGTACAAATGGCAACTGTAAGCTCATAATTATTCCCTTTATGGTTGTCTTAAATATAGTCCGCTGCACCATATATAGCAACTCATGAAAAATAAAGCGAGCTATCCCACGTTGACAAATACAAAACTATCATGCTGATCCCTGTAATAATTACTTACCTTGCAACGGGCTATCTTCGAGTATCAGCACTTAATAAAACAGGCTCCGTCTGGAGCCTGTTTGGTGCTTCGTTTGAGTACTAGTCTATTGTTCGAGGCACTGAACAGTAACGCCACTTCCGCCTTCGAGGCCATAGAAGATTGCCGCCGAGCGACTGCTCTTAGCCCCAGCCTGCGTACCCGTAGCATCGCAGTTCTCACCGGTCTCGATAACTACCGTGTTTTCGTCAGCAATCGCAGGTGTAGTAGCATTTGCAACCGGACCAGCTATACTGACGTTGCCTGACGCTGCGGCACAAGCCGCATTACCACCGGCAGAGGTATAATACCCCAGCTTGGCCGTTTCCGTATTGGTTGTAGCGCCACACACCGTTAAATCTCCAGTTGTTGCACCCGCTCCAACTTTAGTAGGCAATGTGCCACCATTGTTATCAATATAATTAGCAATTGCGCTCGCAATAGCGGCAGCATCACTCTTGCGTTGCGTGTTACGTGCATTACGCTGTAGCGCCGGTACGGCCAGGAAGACAATGAGCATGATAAGGCCGGCGATAGCCAGGACGATCATGACTTCGATGATCGTAAAGCCGCTGGTAGCGCCCGTCTTACGTTTGTATAGGTTCTGGATCATTGCAAATGCCCCCTTTGCTGGATTTTGCATCTTAATGCTTATGCTCATTATATTACCGGCAGTGTTGTAAAGAATCAAGCCCTTTCTGTGATCTGTTACACGACACTATTGACTTGGCTAGCAAGATTGTAGATCGGCAGGAGTACCGCTGCGACGATGACGAAGGCGATAATACCCATGAGGATCATCATCACCGGTTCGATCACCGTCTGGATAGCCTTGATCTCGTTATCCAGCTCCTTCTCGTAGTACTCGGCAGCTTTGCTGAGCATTTGCTCCATAGAGCCAGACTGTTCGCCGATCTTCAGCATATTCGGGACGAGCTCCAGGAAGTTCGGATCGCCTTCCAGGGAGTCTCCGAGCGATTTGCCAACCTTTACCTTCTCCGCTGCCTTCATGACAGATTCCTCGACATAGATATTGCCGATAGCCTTTGCTGTAATATTGAGTGTCTGGAGAAGTGGTACGCCGCTGGCAACGAGCGTGGTCGCCGTCCGGGTAAACCGTGCCATATACATCTTCATAAAGAGCGACCCCATAGGCCACGCACGCATCTTCACCTTGTCTATCACCCGCTTACCGCCAAGCGTCCGTGCCCACCGGCTAGTAAAGATCACGAGTATGACCATCAGGATGATGCACGCCCACCACCAATGTATAACGGCATCCGATACGGCAAGGAGTACCGTGGTAACTAGCGGCAGTTGCGCGCCGCTCCCTATAGATAAGTACAAGGTTTTGACCTGCGGCAACACCTTCACGAGCATGAAGACCACCACTATACCCATAACCCCGAGAACGATGAGGGGATAGATCATAGCGCCGCGGACTTTGCTGATAACGTCAGCATCTTTCTCCTGCTGGTCGGCTAGGCGCTCCAGGGCTTTGTCGAGCGTACCCGATGCTTCGCCGGCGGCAATAAGGCTTGTATAGATCTGGTTAAAAACTTGCGGGTGTTTCTCCATCGACTTGGCGAGCGCGCTGCCGGCTTCGACATCATTAATAACGTGCGCGGTCACGACTTTGAGCGGTTTGCTTTCTGTCTGGTTATTGACATTACGCAGCGCCTGCACAAGCGGCAAGCCGGCATTAAGCAGCGTAGCGAGCTGGCGCGAGAACAGAACCTTATCCTTCGACTTGACGCGGTTGAACTTGCCAAGAACGCCAAGTGTCGATGCCTTGCTGAGGGCAATATCCGTCGGTACGAGCCCTTCGGCACGGATCAGTTTGGCGGCAGACTGTTCGCTGTCGGCCTCAACCGTTGCCTTGACCTTCCGGCCACTGGCAGGGTCCTGAGCCGTATAGGTATAGGTAAGCATTGCTTAGCTCCTCATCAGCCTATCAAGTTCGTCGAGATCGACGGCAAAGTTACGAGCTTCGTCATAGGTAATCGTCCCCTCATGGATCAGCTTGGCAAGCGTCTTGTCCATACTCTGCATGCCGAACTCAGCACCGGTCTGGATGACAGCGTCGAGCTGATGAGTTTTGCCCTCTCGGATAATATTGCGTACTGCCGGAGTAACGATGAGGATTTCTGCTGCAGCAATACGGCCGCCGCCGATAGCCGGAATAAGGCGCTGTGAACAGATTGCCATGAGAATATTGGATAGTTGGGCGCGGATCTGCGGCTGCTGGTGCGGCGGGAAGACGTCGATCATGCGATCGATGGACTGCGCCGCGCTGTTAGTATGCAGCGTCGCAAACACTAGGTGGCCAGTCTCGGCGATGGTGATAGCACTGGCGATCGTCTCCAGGTCGCGCATTTCGCCGATGAGCACAACATCCGGGTCTTCGCGGAGCGCTGAACGTAGAGCCGCACTGAACGAATACGTATCGTAGTGGACTTCGCGCTGGACGATGACCGACTTACTGGATTTGTGCGTGTATTCGATCGGATCTTCGATAGTGATAATATGTGCTGCCCGTTCCAAATTGATCTTGTGAATCAGTGCCGCAAGCGAGGTCGATTTACCGGAGCCGGTCGGGCCAGTGACCAGAACAAGGCCGCGCGGATAGTCGGCAAACTTCGTCACCACCGGCGGTAGGCCAAGCTGTTCAGCTGACAAGATCTCGTTCGGAATCAAGCGGAGCGCCGCCGCCAGATTACCCCGTTCATGGAAGGCGTTAACGCGAAAACGGCCCATGTCGCCAAAGGCAAAGCTGAAGTCAAACTCCTTGTCCTTGAGAAGGATCTGCTTCTGGTCCTCATCGAGAATGGCAAAGATGAGCGCCTCGACTGCTTCATCGCTCAAGGGCTCCGTGCCCGAGACAGCCGATAACGCGCCATCAACGCGAATCATCGGCGGCAATCCTACCTGCAAATGCAGGTCTGACGCCTTTTTCTTGACGACTTCCTCGAGAAGTACTTCGATTCGTGGTTGGCCTTGCATAGCTATACTGTTATCCCACCCTTTCCTTGCTACCCGATATCTGCCGACGCGACGCGGTTAACTTCATTTAAGGTCGTAAGCCCGTTCAGCGCCTTGAGGTAGCCATCTTGTCGCATCGTCACCATGCCCTGAGCTTGAGCCTCGTGCTGGATCTCGCTACTGGTCGCGCGTTTCAGGATGAGTTCCTGGATCTCACCCGTGACGGGAAATACTTCGTAAATTCCCATACGGCCGCTGTACCCTCCAGGCGTACCTGGGCTGTCTTTGCCCTTGTATAAAGTATAAGCGCTTTGGTCGGCAAGTGGCAAGTTATCGTAGCCTAAGTCCTCTTCCGCCGCCTTGACTTTCGACTCTTCCTCGGGAAGTAAGTGGGCAAGCGTCTTCTTCACGGACTCGGCTTCGACGGTCGATGACTGGTATTCTTCCCTGCTCTCGGTCAGACGCCGCACGAGGCGCTGGCCGATGACAACCTTCACCGTGCTGGCGATAAGGAACGGCTCAACGCCCATATCAAGCAAGCGCGGCAGGATGCCTGCAGCGGAATTAGTGTGCAGCGTCGAGAAAACGAGGTGGCCAGTCAGCGCCGCCTGCACGGCGAGCTCGGCCGTTTCCTTGTCACGAATCTCTCCTACCATCACGACGTCTGGGTCCTGGCGCAAGATAGACCGCAAGCCCGTCGCGAACGTCAGACCGACATCGGGGTTGACCTGAATCTGGTTCACCCCGCCCATCTTGTATTCGACTGGATCCTCGAGCGTCACGATGTTGATCGTATCGTTTTTGATCTCCTGAATAAGCGCGTAGAGGCTGGTCGATTTACCTGAGCCGGTCGGCCCCGAGGTCAGGATCATACCGTTGTTCTGCTTAAGTCCCTCGCGGATCATGCGTAAGGATCGGCCACGGTAGCCGAGATCTTCAAGCTTCATACTTGTGCCCGATTTATCGAGAAGACGGATAACTACTTGCTCACCCCAGACAACTGGCGAGATAGCGATACGGAGGTCAATGTCCTTGTCAGCAGCACGGATCGAAAACTCACCATCCTGCGGGATGCGGTGCTCATCGATCTTGAGGTTGGACAGAATCTTGATACGGCTGACGAGCGGCGGCTCGGAGCTCTTCGGCAACTGCATAACCTCACGCAAAATGCCGTCGACGCGGCAACGGATCTTCAGGGCGTCTTGCAGCGGCTCGATGTGGATATCGCTTGCCTTGTTACGAGCTGCATACTCGAGTATGGCAGACAAGGCTTTGCTGATCGGCGAATCCTGGACGAGCGTCTTGATATTCTTATCCGTTTGCTGCGGTGCGGCCTTGCCCTGCTTCTGAGCCGTTTGTTCCTGCGCAGTATCTTGCTCGAACTGGCCGATCTGTCCCGCGACAGTTTCAGTCAGGTGCCCCTGGTATTGTTGTAGGACATTGCGGATACCTTCCTCGCTCGCGACGTACACTTTGAGCGGCCGCCCAATCTTGTTACTCAAGAAGTCGACTGCCTGGACGTTGTCGGCATCGAGCATGGCAACGACGAGACGATGCTGCATTTCGCCCAACGGCACCGCCATGTAGCGCTCAGCGATATCCTGTGGCAACAGCTCCAGGATCTTGGCGTCAACAATAGCATTCATCAGATTGACATACGGGACCTTAGTTGCCTTGGCGATGGCCTTGGTCAGCTGTTCGTTCGTTACGAGCTTCTCGCTCACGAGCGTGCCGAAAAGCGACAAGCTCTTCTTGGCCGCATCGGCTTTGGCCGCCTTGAGCTGGACATCGGTAATCACACCGCTATGGACAAGGTCGTCTTCGACTTGTGTTTGGGTAGCTGCAGATAGGACGCTCACGGCTGTCCTCCGCTAGTGGCCACTGCCGTTGAACGGGTTCGGGTTATTGGTACCTCCGACTTCGATCAACTGGGCGGGGTCGATGGACTTATCGTTGAAAAAGTTCTTATCCGGCGTGACGAAATCAGTCGTAATCGGCTGCACGACAGCCACCTGCTGCTGACGGTCGCCAGGCGTTGCGAATAGAAAATGCGAGGCTGCAAACGAAATTGCTGCGCTGACGCCACCGATGAGAATGATTAGTGCGATATCTTTTTGTTTCATGCGGACACCCCCTATTGTACCACCTGCGTGCTTATCGATAGGTTGTGCGCTGGCTGCCAGAACGTCTGCGCACTGATGGTAAGTGTCAACTTGCTTTGGTCGCCTGCCAGCTCCATGGTCTGAATTTGGATGGGGCGGATGGAACGATTGAAGGCGTCGACAACACTTTGGATCTGTGTGTAGTTGCCCGACACGACTACCTGGAACGGCATAGGCTGCGGACTCGGGGAGGCAGCAGACTGGTCACCTTCCTGTGTCGCACCTTGATCGGTTCCGGTGATACTCTGGATCTGTACCCCCTGGCCAAGCAGAATATCTTCCAGACTCGTCACCAGTGCTGGATAGTCGTACTTACTAGGCAAGGCATCGAGTACGATCTTAGTATTGCTACCGTCCTGCGAGCCGGTACCACCTGGATTACCGCCGATGATATTAGTCGGGGTGGCGAGGAACGCGTTATACGAGGACTCAAGCGTTGACGTAGCCTGCAGGTTCGTCTTTAGCCGCTGCAATGCTATCTGGTTGGCCGTAATAACCCGGTTCTGGTACATAAACTGCCCAAATAACGAAATCGACGCGACAATACAGAATACAACAACAAAACAAGCTCCCGACGTTACAACGACTATTGTCGTATTCGATTTGGCGATCAGGCTGCGTTTGACTGAGGTGATGGGTGACATAGGTTATGAGCTCTTCTTGAATATTATTGACGGTTGCTGCGGCAGTGTCTGGCCACCAACGCTCAGGGATACATCATCCGTATTGTTGAAGATGGCCGGGTCATACGACAGGGTAATGGAATAGGTGGCAGAATCGGAGTTTCGGCTAAAGCTGGCGAGCACTACTGAGGAGAATGCAGGACCCGAGGAGCTGGCCCCGGAAATACTGTAGTTTGTGAATTTCAGACCGTCGACAAAGGTATTGACGACGTCTAGCGAGGGTGTGTTACCGTTAATCGTCATTGTATTTTGTGTGAAATCAACCTGCAGATCGGATATAGTCGCTTTTGTTGGCGTCAGTTCGGACAGATAGGTAAACAGTCGCAAAGCCGCCGGCTTCTGGCTGTTGAGCGTCGGCAATGTGTTGAGCTGCCCCTGTACCGTCAGGATATCAGCGATATTGGGCTGATTCTTGAGTTCGCTACTCGTACTGCTGATATCGTGTTTGAGGTCACTAATACTCTTCCTCTGTACGAGGTAGACCGACGACGCCAGTACAAGAAAAATGAACAACGCTACCGCACTCAAAACAAATGACGAGCCGATGACCAGGCGTTTCAGCCGCTGCGTGCGAATGTATTCCTGCTTTACATCCGGTAGTAGGTTGAATTGGATCATTCAATCCTCCCCGCTAGGCCTACGGCGACGCTAAACTGGTTCGAAATAGCGAGCAACTCATTCTGACGATCGGGACTGTACTGGACGTTCCGCCAGGCGTTGCCGATCTCGACGTTAAGCATGAATTTGTTCGCGAGGTAGAGGGGGAATTCGGGAAGTGTCGCACCCGATCCGGTCACGATAATGCGGTCGAGCTTCACGCCGGCATAGCGGGTCTGGAAGAACTTAATGGACTTCTCAATCTCGGAGGCTATCAACTCTGCAGTACTCGCAATAGCGCCATATACTTGGCCTTCCAGCTTGTCACGGCTCAGGCCGAACTTCATGACAAACTGCTCCGCTTGTTTCTCATCGATGTTGAGATTTTGCATGGCAGCACGGAGAATCGCCTCCATACCCGTCGGAATCGAGCGTGTCAGCCGTGGTGACCCGCCGTAAACGGCGACGATGTCTGTAGTCTTCTGGCCAACATCAACGATCATGAGCGCGCCAGTGGCATCGAGCGGAGTCAGTGCCCGTGCGAGCGCCAGATTGTCTGGCTCAAACGCAATGACGTTCAGCCCTGCCCCCTCTACGATATCAAGTCGTCGCTCGATAAACTCGTTCGGCACGCTTGTCAGAAGTATCTCCGACTTAGTCCTGTCTACCGGCGAATCACCGAGAATCGTCCAGTCGATTTTTGATTCGTCGAGTGGTGTTGGTATAAGGGCGTCCGCCTGATAGCGGATAGACTTCTCTAATTCATGCGCAGGCAAGCGGTCGACATCGGCAACCGTCGTAAAAACGCGGCTTGATGGCACGCCGACGGCGACATGCTTCGTCGTGAAACCGGCTTGGCTGACGAGCTGCGCGATTGCCTGGGTCAGACGCTGCTGGTCGTTCTTGGAGTCGCTCAGCGCGATCTTGCTATCAATGGGCATGTAGGCGTACTTATAGAGCGCTTTGAGAGGTCCGTTACCCCGTAGCTCTACGGCATGCAGCGCCGAACTGCTGATATCGAGCCCGAAAAATGCCGAGACGCCACTGAGGAGGCTCATACTGCGTCTCCATTGATAGCCTTACCGTTTACTGTTACTTGCATGAATACGCGTCGCCTTTTCTCTGTCATGCCCCACCGATCTATCTCTGGGGACGCTACTTAACGATCAGTATACCATAAGCGCTACCGGTGTCTGCAAGCCTTAACCTTGGCTATAGTACCGGGGGTAGACCGGTAATGGACGTGTACCCTTGGTTCGGTGCCGCGTTACCCCGAGGCAACCAAAGCTCAGGAGTATAGTTGAAGACTTCCGCAGCATTGGTAGTGCCAAGTAGAGAATCGGGTGTAGCGATAGTCTGGCCGATAGAGCCATAGGTACGCGCTAGTTTCACTTCTCGACCTACGAAAGCACCATCAACAGTTAACTGATTATTGCAATCCTGGTAGTAGGTGTTGTCCACCTGGAAATCCAACCGCTGAAAGGATGCGCCTACTTTCTTGGCGCAGTCAAAGATAATGCCACCATTGTAATCCGTACCAGGTTCTTGTGGCTCAGATATATACAAGCCATCGAGCCGGGTTACGTTACTGCCAATGTATATATTTCCACCGATAACCACTAACTTGAACGAAGGAATATCGGTCGTACTCGCCCAACCTCCGGCTGTTTTGTACTGGATATTGGTATCGATGTAGACATCGGCATCATTAACGTACACTACCTGTTGTCCGGTAAAGTTAAGCGGATTGACCACGAGTGAACTAAGGGTTTGATTGGTCTTGAGTGGCGCTTGGGTTATGTCGCTCGTCAAGCCGCAGTCTGCGGTGATGGGACCAAGGTCGCTACTGACAGCCGGATACAAGAACCCTCCGAACAATCCACTACCGGGATTAAGTTGTGTAGAGCCATTGAGGCCGTTGTTGGCAAACGATAGGCCGGTAGGCGCTGGACTGGAAGCACTTTGAGCCGTTGCAAACCCGGCAATAATCCCTAGGGTACGCGCTGCCACTTCAGTCCCCGCCCCGCTATAATCCGCAGTGTAACGATTCCACGAATATATCCCTGCATTAATATTCGGTATGTCCCTAACCGGATCCGGACCAATGCAACTAGTCGTCTCGCCATACGGACTTGCCCCCACGCTCACGTCACCTCCGTACACCTTTAGGTATGGTGCATATGCCACATCCAACGAATCATTGCAGAATGGACTAGAAACTCCAGCTGGGGCATTAAGATGCCAGTCTATCTCGTATTCCCCTGCTGCTCCCGTCGCTGCGATACCCGGGAATGTCGCGCTCGAAATTACCCCGCTGCTATCGATCGTTGTTGGCTGGGTTGCGGTATATATCGTCTTGCCCTTGCTATTGACAATGGCGAGCGTCATAGTTGCCCCGGGCGGCGCTGAGGGTACTGCTTGTACGGACACTACGGCATCGAATTTCTCATACGGGTCAAGCGGGTTACCGGTACCCATGCCTTCTGGCGTTATCTGATTACCGTTGCACGATAGCTTTGCGCATGGCCTGGTATTAGCTGAGGTGATGGACGAAAAGGTACCGCTGCCGCCTGCCCCAACGTCCTTGACCCAAAGGTATACAGGTTGTGAAATGTACGGATCCGTCGTAGGTGGTGGCGGTATCGGTATGGTAGCGGAGCCTGTTTTAGACGGCGAACTTTGTGTGCTACTTGTCCAGCTCTGCGGAGGACTCGCGCTATTATTTGTTGTTGTTATATACGCCTGGACAGGATCAGCAGCCGTTGAGTCATCGTCTCCAAATGTGATGGCGGCGACCTGCTGCTGCGTAGCGTTGCATGTCAGCGATATCGTGCCAGATGGCTGGGCATCACTTATCGGTGGAGGGGGCGTTTGTGAATCATCTTGAATATTGCCGCATGGCTTGCCCACCGCAAACCAACTCTTACCGTTGTTCCAATAGAACACAATTTGGGGTAGCGCTATGTTACCACATGTGTCATTACGTATCACATCATCACCAGTGTCTGGCGAATACGAGCTATTGGTAGTGTGACCGCTGCCACAACTATTTAAGTAGCCCTGACTCCAATTCACCCAATAGGGCGTCACGCCTGCAACACCAGATCCATACATGGTAACCATGTTTTCCCAGGCCGCAAGGTTCGCCGGATTTTTCGCATAGTTTACACCGTTCGCAATACTTCCGTCGGGAGTGCGGCCAAGCATGAAGTCAATGATAAACGCAGCGCCAACGCTATTAGAATACCCGTAGTATCCACTCTGATTCAAATAACCCTTAATAGTACTAATGAACTGGGCTGAGTTATTGACAAACATTAACGCCGGACCACCATCATCAAGCACATTGCAAGGATACGAACCGGGTGGACCATTTGGGTAGGGATTCGGGATCTTATTCCCGCTAAAATAGCTATTACCTGCAGGGTTAGGATTGTATCCCATCCAGCCACCCGGTTGGGCACAAACTGGATATGGCGGATTCGGTGTATAGACTGGGGGAGGGCCACAACGACTCAAGCCGAAAGGACACGCAAATACACTACGGTTACCTATCACTAATCCCGCCATACTAAATGCAATGATCAACATAATGCATAGTGCTATTCTTTTCACGTCAATGTACCACCCGCCTGCACACGCCCTAGGGCATCTTGATACCACAATAGCTGATTAGCGGCCTTATAATCAGAGGGGTCGGCAGCAGATTGCTGTTGTAAGAGCACTATGATCCGTTGCAGTGTCGCTATAAGCTCATTACGCTGTTTCTGTGTATTGTAAATGTTGCATAGCTGCGTAAGTGCCGTGAGGTTCTGTCCGCCACTTAAAGTATCAGCTTGCTTATACGCTATAATAGCCTCTGGAAGCTGCCCGGTATCTATGTCCGAAGCACCGAGGATAAGGTACGCATTTATTTTATCTTCAGTGCTCCGCGCACTCGCTACGGCAATTTGTGCCGATCTTAAGTTGTCCTGAGGCGTATGAACTGGAGCAGAAGCATTCTTGTCAGAGCCACCAGGTGATGATGCCGTGATCATACGAGTACGCCAAGCGGCGTAGCCCAAAATACCTAGAACTACAATAACGGCTGCGGCGAGAATTACCCACAGCAAGCGCGAAGAGTGTAAGGTGTGATTCTTGCGTTGGACCGCGTCGCTTGTAACGATGTTACTCGTTTCGGCTGACGCTTTGGACTTCTTGCGTCTCATCTTAAGGCACAGTATACAAAACCACGAGCGGAATGAGAATAGCTGCTATGCTCGTCATACCGCGCATGGATCCAAATACGAGAGAGAATCGTCATATCCTATCTGATACAATGGCCATATGAGTTTGAGTATTGGGATTGTCGGTCTGCCGAATGTCGGCAAGTCGACACTATTCAACGCGTTGACCGGCAGCCACATACTAGCCGCCAATTACCCGTTTGCGACGATCGAACCGAATACCGGCATTGTCCCTGTTCCCGATGAGCGTGTCCAGAAACTTGCTAGGCTGTACCAAAGTACGAAAATCGTGCCGGCAACAGTAACGTTCGTCGATATTGCCGGCCTGGTAGCGGGTGCGTCCACTGGCGAAGGACTGGGTAACCAGTTCTTAAGTCACGTCCGTGGCACAGACGCCATCGTCCATATCGTGCGGGCCTTCCACGATGATAATGTCGTGCACGTTGATACAGAGCACAACCCTAAGAAAGATATCGACGTCATCAATACCGAACTGGTCCTAGCCGACCTTCAGACGGTCGAGCGGCGCCTACCGCGCCTCGAGAAAGAAGTCAAGGCGAACCCCAAACTCAAGCCATTCACCGCAGCGCTCGAGCACGTCCGCTCGCTGCTCGACACCGGTACGCCACTGTTTGCAGCTAACACATTGAGTAACGAGACGCGTGCCTGGTTGCGCCAAGAACTCCAGCTATTAACGCTCAAGCCGGTCATTTACGTCTTCAATGTCGATGAACAGACACTAAGTGATGCGTCGCGTCGCCAAGAGCTATTGGCACTCGTCACCCCCGCCCAGGCACTGTTCATCTGCGCCAAACTGGAAAGCGAACTAGAAGGATTGGACGAAACCGACACCCGGGAACTGCTGGAAAGCTATGACATTACCGAATCGGGCCTCACCCAACTTATTCACGCAGCGTACGATACGCTTGGCCTGCAGAGCTTCCTGACAGCCGGACCAAAAGAGGTCCGCGCCTGGACTATACCGCAAGGTGCGACAGCTCCGCAGGCTGCCGGCGTCATCCATTCGGACTTCGAACGGGGCTTCATTGCTGCCCAGGTTGTCGATTACTACGACCTCATTGTCGCCGGCTCGGAGACCGCTGCCCGTACAGCCGGCAAGCTACGTACCGAAGGCAAAGGCTATGTAATGCAGCCCAATGATGTAGTGGAATTCCGCTTTAACGTCAGCAAGTAATATCTGCCCGTGTAAGCTACATCACAGCCGATAGTTGGCACTCGTGGTAGTCACCTCTTGTCGCATAACGAGCGGTACTTTATAGTCTTAGGTATGCTCGCCACCATGAGACAGACAGCCGAGCTGGTGGAATTCTTCAGGAAGCACGGCGAACATGCCGTCTACCAGAAGGACGAGTTTATCATTGCTCCCGGCGAACCGCTAACGGGAGTTTTTTATATAGTCGAGGGGCTCGTCAAGGCCTACGACATTACTCGCTACGGCGAAGAAAATCTCCTAATTATCCGCAAAGGACACGAGATCTTCCCGCTCATCTGGGCACTTACCGGTCGTGAGCGCCAAGTCGTCTACCAAGCACTGGACCGTACGACGACGCTCAAAGTCGGCCGTACCCAGTTCGTCACCATGTTGCGCCGCAACCCCGAAGTACTTACTCCAGTCATGGACATGACGCTCGAAATGTACCGGCTTCATAGCGAGCGCATCCTAAACCTCGAGTACCGCTCCGTCCGCGAACGCATCATCTCGTTCCTCCTCACTATGGCACAACGCTTCGGTACCAAAGCCGACGGCGGCCTGCTCATCGATGTACCGCTCCGCCATCAGGATATTGCCAGCTCCATCAACTCCTCGCGGGAGACGACAAGCCGTGAGCTCGGCGCTTTGGAGCAAAAGGGTCTACTTACCAAGTCGTCGTCACGGATCATGATCAAGCGACCGGAAGTGCTCAAAGCCTACCTAGCCCGTAAACCACAAAACAATCAGGATAACTAAGCCTACCTCCAGCTCTTGGTGATCCGTTCTATGATCTCGACGATCTGGTCGTGCGGCGGAATATCCTGCGCATCATAATAGTGATCGGTCGTAATGTAATTCTCCACGACGCTCAGGCAGTAGATCTCGTCCACTGCGATGTGCAAACGATCAACCGCCGGGACACTCGCCAGCGGTACAGCCGCGATTAGTTTACGTATCGGCACCGTCTTAAGATAAGAAACCGCCATATCGATCGAGAAGCCACTCTTCAGGCCGTCGGACACCAGAATTATTGTGCGGTCTGCAAGCAGATGCTTATCAACAGTACTGCCACTACCTAAGGTATCGTTGAGCTGCCATAGCAACTCAAGCTTTTCCTGCTCGATATACTGGTAATATTCACCGATCAACTCGTCCAGCTCCATAGGCGAATACGTCCGGTTATAGGAGACAGATCCGTCCTGGCTGATGGCTGCAATTGCTTCGAGCTCATGCGGCAGGGTGATTTCTTTGTTGAGCAGCAGTGACAAGACGGCATGGAGCGCCATCGCGATCTGTGCTCCTACTACCGCGCCGCCATCGCTCAACGCCACCACGGCACACCGTTCGCCCTGGTATTTCGGGGCAATTTGTGCCGCGAGCATACGTCCTGCTTGCATACGGCTCGCAAAATACATACCCTTATTTTACTCGCTGCTGCATTCTAGACGATAGGACCTTCAGCAGATAAAAACGCTCGGCATTTCCCTTAGCACCCGCCACACCGGAATCGGCTTTTGCCTCGACCACGAACCGCTGCGTTACCCACGATTCGAATAATTTCAGGATATCGCGACGGATACGGTCATTTTTGATGACGCCGTCGCTCAGATCGCGAGATACTGCCTCGAACTGCGGCTTGACCATGGCGATAATCTGCGTCTTTGGTCCTGCGATCCCGGCAATATGTGGCAAAATCTCCCTGAGCGAAATAAACGAAACATCGATGAGCACGATATCTGGCGTAACGGTCGGCCGGAAGCCACGGATATCCGTTTTCTCGTGTAGCAAAATTGCCGGATTGCCGCGCAGGCTCGAGTGCAATTGGTGGGTACCAGCGTCAATGGCTATAACTTTCTGCGCCCCGTGCTGCAATGCATAATCGGTAAATCCGCCCGTCGAGCTGCCGACGTCCAGGACGACTTTTCCTCTGAAATCCACCGCGAATGCCTCGGCAACGCTCGACAATTTGAGGCCGGCGCGGCTAACGTACTGCTCGCTGTCCGTCAATGTTATGCGGCCCTCATCAGAAATGGGCATTCCCGGATTTGTAATAACTTTACCGTTTACACGCACATGGCCAAGACGAATATAACTCTCCGCCTGGCTGCGTGTCGTAACCAAACCTTGCATAACTAGTGCCCGATCGAGCCTCAACCACTTACTCACTGCGTCAACCCTACAATACCGGCAACGGTTTTTGCACTACCCAGTTGTTCAATGAGGTATAGCTTCTCGCACCAAAACCCAGCACTGCGCTGCAACCCCTCATTACCCTGCGCCGTTACATGCGGCCGGTATGGTAGCCGGCGCTTTGTCGTTTCATCCACAAGCCAGGCGCCGGATGCCTTGAGGAACTTGCGAACTGCTTGTTCAACGCTATTGAGCGGACTGGGCAACGATACCAGATTGACGAGCTTCTGCTTATGACGACCAAAGCGTGCGTCATCATCCATCACGACTGTGAATGGATGAATACTAGCCGTTACTTTTTGTAGACCCATGAGAACGTCGTCACTGCTGAGCGCCAAGCGGAACCACGGCACAATCGTCACATGTAGTGGCCATGCCGTGAACCGGCTGCCGACTGCCAGCGACTCGACAAATACACAGACCAGCCGGTCGCCTGGCAGCATCCCTACCCCTTCACGCGTTCCCGGTAAGTCAGCGTTGATGTGTCGACGGAGACGATATCGCCCGCCTTGATAAACGCCGGGACACGAATAATGATACCTGTCTCGAGCGTTGCATCTTTTGTAACGGCCGTACTGGTGTCACCCTTCACAACACTCTCGGTATACGTCACCGCCAGGGGTACGTTTTTCGGCAAATCCACGCTGATCGGACGACCTTCGAACAGGAGAAGCGCCACCCGATCACCCTCTTTCATGAGCTTGGCGTTGTCGCCAACCAGCTCTGCTGCAACCTCGAATTGCTCAAACGTATCTTCACGCATGAAGTAAAATGTCTTGCCGTCATTGTACAAGTACTGGACATTCTGGTTCGTGATGTCTGCTCCATCGACTTGCTCGTTGCCCTTGAATGTTTTTTCAAGCACTTTACCGTCGAGTAGGCTCTTGATGCGCACGTTGACAATGGAGCCGCCGCGGCCCATCACCTTCTGTGCGTAGTCCACGACGCGGTACGGCACGCCATCTAGTTGGAATAATGTGCCCTTTTTGAGGTTGGTGATACTCAGTGCCATAACGAAAACTCCTTATTCTAAGTCGTCTATAAGCCGGTCGGCCTGCGCCGTCAACTGTGCAACATCGATGCTACTAAATATCCCGTAGTCGCTTGCCGTCAGAATACTCTTACGGATTTGATCGAGCCGCCGTCGTGCATCTTGGGCGTGCCGTAGTTGTTCATGCCGTGTCTCGGCCAGTTCGTAGTCGCGCACATCTAGCTTCATATCGATCATATCACCCTTGAGATGCGCTACCATACGTTGCACAGTGAGTTCCAGCTCCATTGCATCAACACCGGAGACTATGCGGTTTGTGTCCGCCACAAAGCACCTGGCCAGTGTAGATAGCGATACCATACTGACATTGTACAAAAACGGCGCTAATTGGTCGCGACAAACGGCAGCAAAGCAATATGTCGAGCGCGCTTGATAGCGCGGGCGAGCTGTCGCTGCTGGCTCTCGGTCAGGCCGGTTTTCTTGCGGACTTCAATTTGTCCGTACGCATTAACATAGCGCTGCAAGGTCTTAAAATCCTTGTAGTCGAAATACGCAACATCTGTTCTTGTCTTAAATATCTTCGCCATTTAAATTCTCCTTCGTTGAATTGGCACTAGACGTTAGACGCCAGAAAGACAGGTCTAGCCTCTAGTGTCTATCGCCTAAAACGGAATATCATCTAAATTTATAGGTTCGTCACCAATATCTTCGATGACGACATCTTCACCCTTTTTACCCAATTTCGTTTGCACGCTACTGCCAGTTGAGGCCGGCACTTCACCGCCACCACGACTGTCAATGAAGTTGAAGTCTTCCACGATGACTTCGACTTTCGAGCGCTTCTGTCCCGATTCTTTGTCTTCCCAGCTGCGCTGTTCTAAGCGTCCGCTGACAAGCAGGGCGCGGCCGCGGCTAACATACTGGGCGATGATTTCGCCCGCTTTGCCCCACGCCACGCAGTCGATGTAGCTCACGCTTTCTTGGTTCTCACCGTTCGCGTTACGCCACGTCCGGTTGACGGCCAGCGAGAAGCTCGTCACGCTTTGGCCGTTCGGCGTTGTCCGCGTCTCTGGGTCGCGTGTAAGGTTACCCAGCAGGATGACTTTGTTAAACCCCTTCGCCACTTCGCCTTCCCTCCTTTTACCTTACTTATACCTTACGCTTCGTTGTCGTCTGCGTCGTCTGTAGCCTCGCCTCGCTCAGCCGCTTTCTTGGCCTTCTCAGCGCGTAGCGCCTCAGCCTTGACCATCTTCTTCAGGTCGGGACGGATGATCAGGAAGCGAACTACCTCGTCGGTGATGTTGAGCGTTGCCTCCACCTTCTGCACCTTGTCAGCCGGGAGCTCGACAGTATAGAAGACGTAGACGGCATGCTCATTGTGCTTGATCGGGTATGCCAGCTTGCGCTTGCCCCAATTATCGGTATTGACCACCTTGCCACCGTTGTCGGTAAAAATCTTCACGACACGATTTTCCGCCTTCTCAAGATCAATCTCGAGATCGGGATGGTACAGTACCGCCACTTCGTACTGGTTCACTAGAGTACCTCCTATGGTTAAAGCCTACGCACACATCAGAAGAAGGCCGCAAGCCGAGTTAATAATGGCAAATTATACGGTATTTACCTCTGTTGGTCAATGATCCCCCGTATGCGTACCGGAGGAACTGAGCCGGGCACCTCACCAACGCCATTAAGGAAGACCACCAAGCTGTTCAGGGCAATGCCGACAGGCATCTCCGCGCACTCGGGTAGCAGTAGGTCCGGATTGTCACGGACCTCCCTGCTTACATGGGTAAACCTGCCGAATACCACGTGTTCATCAAGCTTGCGCAGCTTGGGTACCTGGCCGAGTCGCTCCGCTAAAAAGCCTTCGATATACTGTCGTTCAGTGCGTAGTCTGGGGTCAGACATGATATTGAATGCCAGTAAGTTCCCGTACCACTTGAGTGGTTTCTCCGGGTCAACTGCCACGACAAGGCCTTCTTGGGTACCCTCCCTATCGTGAAGGTGTTGCTGCAGTTCTCTTGAAAAGGCATGTACATCCTGCGGCGTAAAACGCTTATGTCTAAAATCCCGTCTGGTGCCTCTAGACTCTAGAAGTGTTATGTGCAAGTTACCCGTTGTCCCTACTATGGCATTATGGCCAAGCGCCCGTGCTACATGGCGGCCAGTTACGTTCAGAAAATGGTCCACCTCCGGCTGCAACACTAATGTACGTGCTACGGCAACATGCTTACCAGGCCTGGCAACTTCATTGGTATGGGCATTCCTGAAGGCGCCGCCCCTATATGCCATGCCGCCCTGGTCCCTTCGATACGAAAAACTCCTGCCTTGGAAGACAGGAGTTGGGGGCGCAAGCCAGCCGTGCAATGCCCTGCGGCGGAAAGCCATGCGGCATACCAGACGTGCAGCTATGCTGATACTGGCTCACAAGTCTCCCTCTCCCATACTCATGGTTATTATATTCAGCATAAGCTAGCGACAGGAGCTACAGCAAGACTTATCGATATGTATAACTCACAACAAGGTACGAGGCGTTTGAGAACTAATAGCCTTCATCAACTTCAACGGGAATGCTTGTACCGCCGGCCGCGTCGTCACTAAACACGGCGTCCATGCTACTTACCAGTACTTCACGCGGCCGTGAGCCGTCGGCCGGGCTAACAATGCCCTGTTCTTCCATCGTCTCGATCAGTCGTGCCGCCTTGCCGTAGCCGATACGCAAGCGCCGCTGTAACAGACTTGTGCTGGCCTTGCGCGCCTCGATAACACAGTGCACCGCGTTCTTGAACTCGTCACTGTCGGCATCGCTGCCACCGTAGTCGGCGACAATGCCACCTTTGCCGTTCAGGACCACCGGCTGGCTGACGACCTCGTCGTTGTATTCGGCTTCACGCTGTGAACGGATAAACGACGTGACCTTACCCGTCTCATCGTCCTCGATGAATGCCGCCTGGATACGCTTTGGCTTCGGCATTTCCGGTGTCAGCAGGAGCATATCACCGCGGCCAAGCAGCTTCTCGGCACCAATCTGGTCGATAATCGTGCGCGAATCCACTTGGCTAGCGGTTGTAAAGGCAATACGTGCTGGCACATTGGCCTTGATGAGCCCCGTAATGACATCGACACTCGGTCGCTGCGTCGCCAATACCAAGTGGATGCCGACAGCACGAGCCTTCTGCGCAATACGTACAATCAGTGCTTCGACGTCGCGGGCTGCCATCATCATGAGATCGGCCAGCTCGTCGATGACAATAACGATGTATGGCATGCCCTCTTCCTTCTTGACGGCGTTGTACTCGCCGATATTGCGTTTCCCTACCTCAGCGAGCGCATGATAGCGGCGCTCCATCTCTGCCACAGCCCACTTGAGAGCGCTAATACACTTCTCAGGTTCTGTAATAACCGGTGTCAGCAGGTGCGGAATGCCGTCATAGGGCTTCAGCTCGACTTGCTTCGGATCTACCAGGATGAGCTTGAGGTCGGACGGCGAATTACGATACAGAAGACTCGTCAAGATGTCGTTGATCATGACGGACTTACCGGAGCCGGTCTGACCGGCGACGAGCAAGTGCGGCATTTTATCAAGGTCGGCTACGACCGCCGTACCGGAGATGTCTTTGCCGATAGCGAAGCCAAGCGGGCTAGTTAAGGATTGCCACTCATGCGACAGGATAATTGAACTCAGCCGCACGGTTGCAGACTTGACGTTCGGCACTTCAATGCCGACCGCACGCTTACCCGGAATCGGCGCTTCGATGCGGATTGACTGCGCGGCGAGGTCGAGCGCTAGGTTATTCTCGAGTGCCGTGATCTTTGTTAGCTTCACACCCGTCGGCGGCTTTAACGTGTACTGCGTCACGCGTGGGCCGATATTCGCCCCCTCCATTTCAACCTCTATATTGAAGTTTGCGAAGGTGTCATGAATGGCCTGCGCGTTATCATTGACATTCCCAGGGTCGGCTTTGTCCTGTTTCTGACTGAGGAGGCTCAGCGCCGGGAACTGCCAATTCGGGTCGCTCTCGGTCGTTAAAGCCTCATGATTCTCGTTGGTCGTCAACTTCTGCGCCGTATTTTTGAGCGAGGTGAGGCGAGGCGACGGTTCGCTGCCTGTGTGGTGCTCTACCGGCACACCCTCGTTAAGGGTGAAGTTGCGAGCGGCTTCAGCACGCGCCTTCAAATCGGCAAGATCGCCGTCTCCTTCGCTGTGACGTCGCCTCAGAAGAGAGAATAAATGCAAGACAACTTTAGGCGGAATCGCAAAGGCGAAGAATACTGCCAGCATGACGAGCGCCAGAAACAAGAGCGACGCCGGCATCTTGTCGAGTGCGCTCAGCGCCATACCACCGAGCAACGTACCGATGCCGCCGCCGTTGCCATCTTGCCAGACGCCTGGTGACGGCGATATTGCAAAGGCCGTATCGAGTAGACCAGCCATGAATAACAGAATACAGAGCATACCGGCAAACTTACCGATCGACAATGAGTGATCCTCGCTTGTGAATTTCGATATACCCCAATAGGCCAACGCTACTGGCACTAGGTACGCCGCCCAACCAAAGAGGGCATAAGCTGCGTGAAACAAGCCAAGTGGCAACGGGCCGCCCGTACCAAGGCCGCCAAGCAGCAAGAACAGAGCCGCCAGGCATAATATCGTTGCCCAAGCAAACGCCCAAAACGGTGAATGTTCCTTCAGTTCACGAGTGGAACGGCGCTTGCGGCCGGACTTTTTGTTTTTGCTCATACGTAGTGGCATTATACCCTGTTAACCCCTTATGGTCTAGCATTGCCATAAGCGTATCTTATACCATAGCAAAAATTACATCATTTGTCAAAACTACCTCTGTTACCAAAGGAAGAACAACACGTGGTCTGCCGTTAGACAGATTTGGTTTTATTCCAAAAGTGAGCGAATGAGAAACCCAAGCCGGAGACTCCCCTTGCAAGGCAAAGAGTCGTACATGGGTGTCTCATTGCTAGTCCACGCGTGGGTCTTGAGTAAGTAGGCGCGCTCTCATCTCCTGGAAACGGCGCTGCTGCTCAGCGGCAATCTCATCGGCACTCTTAGTCTGGCCGCCGTTCGTAACTGTGCTTACTTCACCCTTACTGCCGATAACATTCACTACAGGAATGACAATCGGGCTGCGCTGGGTTTTATCGAATAGGTAGTGCATAACGTGATCCTTAAGCTCGGCCTTAAAGCGGTCGAGATCGACACGCTTGAAGCGCTGTGAAGTCGCTCGACGCAACTCGGCGCGCAAGCCGTTCATGATCTCTTCGTTATCGCGCATGTAGATGAAGCCGCGACTGATAATGTCGGGACTCGTCAGCAAGTTGCCGTTTCGCTTGTCGACGGTAAGCACAACGGCCACCAAACCTTCTTCGCTCAAGAGTACACGGTCTTTTACGACTATATTGCTAACGACGGCGCCCGTCTGATCAACAAGGATGGTGCCGTGCGGCACTTCACCCATGACCTCCATCTTGTCTGGGGTTAGGGCAATCACCTCCCCGTTATCAGCGTTCAGCGTGTTGGCGCGCGGAATGCCATGCTCTACCGCTAAGTCGATATGGTACTTCTTGCTCGTGTAATCGCCGTAGATCGGAATGAAGAACTTCGGCTTGATGATGTCGATCATCTCGGCGTATTCATCGCGTGAACTGTGACCCGAAACGTGCAAAGGGCCCATACCATCAAGCTCGTGCGTCTCGTGGCGGAAAACGTGTACACCCTTTTTCAGCAGCTCATCCACCATACTGCGAATATGGGCGTCGTTACCCGTATACGGAATGGCTGAACTCGAGAGGATGACCGTGTCCGACTCCTTCAGCTTGATATGTTTGTGCTCACCGGTGCTCATACGCTGCAGTGCGGAGCTCGGCTCACCCTGCGAGCCGGTACAGACAACGACAAGTTCGTTGTCTTTCATGCTCGCTGCCGAGGCAATCGGTACAAACGTACCCTTGGGTACTCGGACAAAGCCGTGTCGTACCGCCATCTCAAGCGTGCTAATCATGCTGCGCCCGTCCATGGCAACCTTGCGTCCATGGTGCACTGCCGCATTGACGATCATCTGTACGCGGTTCATGTTCGTGCTGAACAGGCCAACGAATATCCGTCCCGGCGCTTGGTCAATGATGTCAATAAACGACTGCTCGAGCACACTCTCGCTCGGCGTGCGGCCGAGTCGCTCAGTACTAGTACTCTCACTCATGAGCGCCAGTACGCCCTCCTGGCCTAGTTGCGTCAGCCGTTCAATATCAGCGCGCTCATGGTCGAGCGGATTCGGGTCGAAACGGAAATCGCCGGTATCGATAATACGCCCGACCGGCGTATCCACTACCACGGACACACTGCCCGGAATCGAGTGTGTTACACGAACTAGTTCAATAAAGAACGGGCCGATCTTCAACCGCTCGTGCGTGTCTTCATTCATGGCCACGGTCTTCAGTTCGAAGCCTTCCGGCGTCGGCAAGCCGAAATTCTCAAAGATTTCCTCGACACGACCGACGCTGAAACGGCTGCCGTAGACCGGCGCCGGTACCCGCGGCACGATGTGCGGCAGGCCGCCAATGTGGTCGAGGTGACCATGAGTAATAACGTAGCCGCGCAGCTTATGACGGATTTGCTCGAGGTAAGTGATGTCCGGGATTCCGTAGTTGATACCCGGCAGATCGACACCTAGATCGTTGCCAACATCGATAACGAGTGCATCATCTTTGTATTCAATGAGCATCATGTTTTTGGAGCCACCACCATCCATGCCGCCCAGACCGATTATCCTGAGACGCGGCTGATCGTCAATGAGGTTGGCACGGCGCTTGCGTTGCTCTTCAGGCTGGTTCTGGGTTGGCGATGCCGCCATGTACTGGTTCGCGATACGCTGAGCATCCATCTGGAGCCGCTTTTGCGCCCGCACAGCCGCACCGCGCGAGGTTGTCATACCTTGCGTCGATGAACCGTTACTCTGCGGCCGCGATCCGCGCGGCAGTCGGCCGTTTTGCCGGTCCGACGAGTTGTTACGTCTGGGTCTGTTATTCCTATCATTCTTATTTGTAGGATTCATATTATTCTCCTTATCTTGTCATAAAAGTTGTTTGCTACTGTTGCGATACCTGCTGCAGTATCTTCGGAATCCGGCTAAAGTCGTCAACCAGCGTCTGCTTCATACTGCCGTTATAGAGTGCAGCAGCGGGATGAAATAGAGGCAGGATGACGATGGGATAACTCTGCTCGTCTCCGTCGTGGAAATTGATGCGGATACGCTTCGGCTCGCCGTGAACCTTGCTGATTTGCAGATCCGGCAGGAAGCAGCTCAGGCTGTGACGTCCCAATGTCACCACAATCTTTGGGCAGATTACCTCCAGCTGGGCCTGCAAGTACGGCAGGAACGCTTTCTTCTCCTCGGGATACGGGTCGCGATTGTTCGGCGGTCGGTACTTCACGATGTTAGTGATATAAATATCCTCGCGCTCCATGCCGATACCGGCCAACATTTCGTTTAAGAACTTGCCGGCAGCACCAACAAACGGTTTGCCCTGCTCGTCTTCGTGCTTCCCGGGCGCCTCGCCGATGAATACGATTTCGGCACTCGGGTTACCGTCGCCGAAGACAAGCCGCGTGGCTTGCTTGGCTAGTTCCGGCGTGACATTATCCGCCGGAATCTGCTGCTTGATGGCGTCAAGCTTCTGCTGCTTGTCTTCCATAAGGTACTTTTCCTTTAGCAGGCAGGGCGGATCTCCCTAGCATAGACTGATTAATAGGGTCAATGAGCAGCCTGTCCCTGGTCCGATGATTTGTTGCGATTCGGCTTAGGATGCCCATCATTCTCCTTATTTCTTTTTATCTAGCTCGCGCTGGGCAGCCTTCATGCTCAGCTGCAGCCGGCCGCGATCGTCGATAGACATCAGTTTTACATCTATGCGGTCGCCCTCTTTCACGACATCGCTCGGCTTATTCACACGCTCTTCTTTCATCTCGCTGACGTGCACCAAGCCGTCTTTACCCGGCAGGATCTGCACAAACGCACCGAAGTCGAGCACGCTCACTACCGGCTTGTCGCGGTAGATTTTGCCCACCTCAGGCTCCTCGACAATGCTCATGATCCACTGCCTGGCAGCATCGATAGACGACTTGTCAGGGCTGGCGATCATGATCGTACCGTCGTCCTTGATGTCGATTTCAGCACCAGTCTCACCGGTGATCTTCTGGATGGTCTCACCGCCTTTGCCGATCACTTCGCGAATTTTGTCGGGGTTAATCTGTACCGTCTCGACACGTGGTGCATACGGACTAAGTTCTTTGCGTGGACCCGCCAATGTACCGAGCATGTGCTTCAGGATGAATGCGCGGCCTTCCTTGGCTTGCTCGAGCGCCTGCTTGAGCACGTCAACGCTGAGGCCATGGACTTTCATATCCATCTGGAGCGCAGTAATGCCCTTACTCGTACCGGCCACCTTGAAGTCCATGTCGCCGGCAAAATCTTCGGCATCGGCAATGTCGCTCAGAATATACGGTTTGCCATTGTCCATCATGAGGCCCATAGCGATACCACTCACCGGTGCCTTCAGCGGTACGCCGGCGTCCATAAGCGCCAAACAGCTGCTGCAGACCGCCGCCTGCGAGGTCGAACCATTCTGGCTCATGATCTCCGTGACAGAGCGGATGGTATACGGAAATTCGTTTTCGTCCGGCAGTACCGACACGAGAGCGCGCTCAGCCAAGTAGCTATGGCCGATCTCGCGCCGGCCCGGGCTACCGAGACGCCTAATCTCACCCGTTGTGTAGCCGGGCGCGTTGTAGTGATGCATGTAGCGACGCTCGCCGTTGCGCTCCATGGTGTCGACCATCTGTGCGTAGCTGAGCGGCGCAAGCGTTACGATATTCATACCCTGGGTCAGGCCACGGGTAAAGATACTGGAGCCATGGGCACGAGGCAGGACACCAACCTCGCTATTCAACGGCCGGATCTCGGTCAGGCTACGACCATCGGGCCGGACACCTTCTTCAACAATACCCTTGCGAACATCCTTGTGTACGGCTTTGTCGAACGCCTCGTCATACATTGTTTTGGTATCCGGGTAGCCGTCGCCGATTTCCTCGGCGAAATGCTCGTGCATAGCGCGGCGCAAGTTCGCAACCAGGTCGTTGCGCTCAGGATACTGCAGGCGCAAGCCCGCCCCGAGCTTGCCTTCGAGCCATGTCTCGACGCGCTGCATGATGTCTTCATCCGGCAGAGCCAATCCATACTCCTGAGCCGTGACGCCCACTTTCTTCACTAGTTCTTTCTGTAGGGCGATCGCCGGCTGCATCGAAGTGAACGCATATTCCAACGCCTCTACCACCTGCGCTTCGCTTACCTCTTTAGCACCAGCCTCCACCATAGTGATGGCGTGCTCTGTGCCGGCGACCATGAGGTCGAGCACGCTATCGGACAACTCGTCAAGTGTCATGAATGCTTGCGGCTTACCGTCTTTCAGACCTACCCGCAAGCCAGCCACCGGGCCATCGAACGGTGCGCCGGTCAGCATAAATGCCGCGCTAAGCGCAATCATCGCCACCGCGTCCGGGCGAAACGCCGGATCTGTACTGAGTACCGTCGCAACACCCTGGACTTCATTGCGGTAGCCCTTCGGCCACAAGGGGCGGATCGGGCGATCGATCAGGCGGCCGATCAACACTGCTTCGTCGGAAGGCTTTCCCTCGCGCTTGATATAGCGACTGCCACTAATCTTGCCCGCTGCGTAAAAGCGCTCTTCATAATCAATGCTTAGCGGAAAGTAATCCAGCCCGCTCACGCGCTGGCTGCTCACCATTGCCGTGCCGAGTACGACCGTCTCGCCATAACGGACGAGCACGCTGGCGCTCGTCCGGAAGCCGACGCGGCCTACTTCCAGGCTCAGTTTGCGTCCGCAAAAATCTGTCTCTACTTTGATAATCGGTTTGCCAGCCAGGTTGATGGTACTAGCCATTCTCTGCCTCACCTTTCTGTTTCCCCTGGTGCCACCATCCGTTCACGGCGTAGGGTGCAAATATCCAAGCTGCATCTTGTGCGGTACTATATGCGGCCGAATATCTGTGTCTCTACCCGCGAGCGGACCCTGCACCTAAGGGTTATTAAAGTGCACAAGCTTATCCGCCCCTCTGGGGCGGCGTAGTCCATGCGCTTTTAGCGGCGAATGCCGAGCTTCTTGATGAGTTCCAGGTATGTCTGGCCGTCCTGGTCGGCAATGTACTTGAGCAAGCGGCGGCGGCGGCCAACGAGCTTCAGGAGTCCGCGACGGGCTGCAAAGTCCTTCTCGTGGCCCTTTAAGTGGTCGGTTAGTTCCTTGATGCGCTCGGTCAGCACAGCCGTCTGGACGGCTTCGCTGCCAGTATCAATCTTATGAGCCTGCACGTCTTTCATAGCGGCCTGCTTTTTCTCATGTGTTATCATGCTGCGCTGTATTGTATCAGATAAGAAGGATGTGCACAAGTAAGCCATTGAAAGAAATGGAATACGGGCCAGGTTCTCGTGCAACGAGATACGCTGGCCCGCGTAAGTGCATCCGAAGATGCGAACAATTTGGTTTTGTAGGCTAGTTGCTCCTCATAGGAGTCGGCAGTCACCTGATGGTACCCACAGTCTCACGGGAGCAACTAACAGCCACAAACCTTTTCCTTTAGTGGATCTTAGCCAGTAGCCAGGCCACTACATATACGGCAGCACAGGCTAAGGAGGAACCGATAAGCGCAATACTAGCTATACGCTCACCCCGCCCGACCTTCCGCCACCCAAAAGCCAGAACACGTGGGATATTCGCCATAGATACGGCCCATACCACCGGCAAGATGATGATGGTGACTACAGCTGTATCCGTCAGCCAAATTGGGTCACGCACCCAAAATGGCAGAGACTCAAGACCGAATACGGAACCGAGCGTACACAGGCCAATAATAACCAGTACTACTTGTGCCACGATAGTGACGGTTGGCTCCCCATACAGTTTCGCCGTAATGAAAATTAGCATGAACGCTACAGCAGATAGGACCAGATCTCCAATAAACAGCTCTTTGACGATTAACGTCATAGTTTTTCTCCTCCCAGTGAAGGTGAACGAAGCCGCGTGGGAATGGCGACTTCCAGGAATGATCCAAACCAAATTGTTAAGGTTGCGTACGCAACATGAGCACCTATTATACAATCTTGTATAATTCGTTGCAATATAGTCGGATAAAATTTTCGCGCGATCCGTATCAAACTTCAAGTAAAATGTTTGGATACAGATGGTCCGCGACTAGTACCTTAAGGGCGCGCTTAATCTAAATCTACTGGAACGTTTGTAGCAAATACCTGGGGAAGGACCGGGAGGTGCGCGAGCAACACAGGCCACTGTGCAAGTGTTCGTAGCAATAACTTTGTCTTTCCTCTCAGTACAGACGATCAGCAAACGCTCATCAAGGATTAGGGGTTCATGCATGGATGTGCATTGCGCATAAACCATACGATACAATACTTCCATTGCTTTTCTAGGACAGTTGCTTTACAGTTAGCACACTATGAGGGGGCATGTGGAACAGATGCCGACCGCACCTCCATTAGAGAATCTTGCTTGCACACAAGAGAAAAAGTGTGACAAGCCACTATATTGCCGCGTCCGAGGTTACGAGCTAAGGGCAAGGGAGATACTGCCCATGCACACACTGCCAGTTGATGCATTCCTAGAACGAGAATACAAACTGGCCATGCAGGACACGTCGTCACGCCTACAAGCAAATGCCACCTGGAACCATTTCACCTCCTGGGAAAACTTCAAAGAATCCTTAGAAGTCAACGTCTCTGCGCACCCCGATCGTATAACAATAGGCGGTCTACTGATCCTTGCAACGAATGCTACAACCGGCCGCGTAGTAGGAATGAGTACCGCCTTGCTCAGCAAAACGGGCGAAACTTTGAAAGTTGGTGACAACTATGTCGGCATAAGCTCTCGCGATGCCGGCGGATACGGTCTCGGCGGTACACTCGTACTCTTGCGCGACTACGTTCTGACGCAAAAAGGAGTCACCTCCTACGACGCCTACGTATGGCCCGGTTCACACCGCATGTATGACCGTATAGGGGCGACATACCAGGCGACGGGCACTCCCTCCCGCCCCTACGCAGCACCTGAGGCGAACATGCACCTCACAGTCACACTAGATCAGGATCAACTTGAGCGGCAATGCACCGATCAGCTACATATTGATCTCTCGACAGACATACTGCACACCCCTACCAATGTCGGTTTACGGGCACGACGCGTAGGCGTGTGTGCTTTAGCGGATGCGCTTGAGACCGCTTGATTCCTAAGGGCGGATCATATCCGGTGGCAGCGGTGGCGGGACGGGTGGCGGTGGCGGGACGCTTAGAGGATTGCTAGGAATATTCTGGGGGGACGGTGATGCTGCAGGCGATGGCGATGGCAACGGCATGTCAAGTGGTGGCATCGCCAGACCATCCGCATTAAGTTTAGACGGTGCGACTGGAGGCGGAGTTGGCTGCGAAGGTGGCATGATTGTCGGCGCAACGTTCTGTGGACGCAACTGCTGCAAATTGCCTTCATCATCGACACTGATAGGCGACGGGATTCCATGCTCTTCTGGGTGCAGCTCATTGCCAAGCGGATTTGCATTTAAAGCCGCGAGTGGCTCAAGGGGCTGCGGTCCCTGCTTCAACGCCTCAAGCACTTGTGATCGGGCCACATCAATATCTGGAGTGAGCTGTGTTAGATGTGGGCTACGAACAGATTCCTCAATCTGTTCAAGCGTCTGCCTGCCACCCTGTTGACCAGACTGTTGAGGTACAGGTGATGTCGGTGTGCTTAGCGGACCTGGCGGCATAGCCGGTGCGGGAGGCATACTAGCAGAAGGTAGCACCTCGGCCCGTGGTAGCGGTGCGGGTGTGGTTGCCGGCGAGGCCGGGGGCGAAGTAGGTGTCGACGACAGCGGCTCATTGTCGTGCACAAGCAGCGGGACAGGCGGTTCAACCGGTAGAACATCAGTAGGATTTACAGTACTTGGCTCAGTAAAGTGCTCTATGGCTCGCGGAGGACCGGTAGGAATGGTCGGTGAATCAATAAGGTAGGCGCGGCCGCGGTCGACCAGCTTTGTGTCGGTTTCGTCATCAGACAGCGCAGCTGCGTTGCTATTGAGGAGTGCCCCCTGGCCACCATCGGGGGATGGGGTCGGCAGCATGGTGCGTCCCGGCGTTATGTGGGGCTCTAGATGCTCTGGTACGGCATTCGGTACCGGCGACGGTACTATATCGTCTACGTGGTTGTGGCCGACTTCGAGCGTGCCGTCATCGCTCTCGTGCGTACCATCAGGTTGCGGGTTAGCAGGCGCAGCGAGCGTCGGAACGTCACCCTGCAGTTGCGACGCGACGAGCTGTTGGTTCGCACCGGCCGCCATCAAGTCGCCCGCTACATCCATCGTTTTGGGCGTCGTTTTGTCGTTACTAAAGCGTCCCGTCTCTGCCACGATGCCTGTTAGTAGTGCGGTCGCGATCTGCCCGTCGAGCAGGGTCTGGCCAAGCTGTTCGACAACTTCTGTCACCATTTCAGAGATCGAGCTTGCAGCCGTATCCTGCCAGCTAACCGCACCGAGGTTACCGTTTGGCGTATTGTTGATGCTAATAACCGTCGCGTCGTGGAGGATACGTCCGTGAACGGTAATTGCTTCATCCAGGTCGTGCTGCTCATGAGCACCGAGCGCTACAACAACATCGACATTGAAATCGCCTTGGCTAAATTGCAGATCGCCCTGGGTAATGCTGGTGCGGTACGGTGTGATGAAGATACGTACCACTTTATCTTCCACCTTGTAGCGCAGCTTATCGGCCTTGGATTTATCGAGGGCAATAATGAAATCGCGCAAGGAGTCCGGAGTCGGCTCCAATGTATCCTGCGGCTTCAAGAATTCGATGGTACTCGGTATTTGGCCGCTGAAGACAGCGGCGGCGTGCTTGTCCAGCTTATCGAGCGCCAACGTTATACCGATGCAGGCGCTCAAGAGGTCAGCCGTCGGGTTCGTGCGAACGGTAACGAGGATGTTGCTAGCTTGCTTTAGGCGGTCTACGACTTGTTGTTTGGCATCATCCATATGTTTATTTTAAGCCTTTGGCTCGAGCTTACCATAAGCTTGAATGCTTGTCTATAACTGTTTGCGCGCAAACAAAGCATAGGCACTTTACAACACTTCTTCTCTCTGTTATATTCACACTTGAATTACATAAGAAATAACAAGGAACAAACCAGATGCCCATTATCAAGTCCGCCAAGAAACGCGTTCGCACCGCCAAAAAGGCCGCCGTTCGCAACAGCAAGACGAAGCGAGCCCTGAAGGGTGCGCTCCGGCTGTTTGCGCGCAAAGCCGACCCAGGCGCGGCCAGCAAGGCGCAGAGCGCCGTTGACACCGCCGTCAAGAAGGGTGTCATGCACAAGAATAAAGCCGCACGCCTGAAGAAGCGTATGGCCGCCAAGGCAAAAGCCGCCGGTGTGAAACCAGCCGCTACCAAGAAAACAGCCACCAAGCCTGCCGCAAAGAAAGCCGCGCCGAAAGCTGCTGCTAAAAAAGCTCCTGCCAAAAAAGCCGTGGCCAAGAAAGCTGCAACAAAGAAGAAATAGTCTCTTCTTGGTCGCATTCCAAAAAACCGCTTACTTTCAGAAGCGGTTTTTTGCTCTCAAGAAGCCGGAACTCAGGACCCAAGTGTTAGCAGGAAATGTTGTAATGCTTCGTCGAGGTCGATCCGTTCCCGCTTAGCCCTCGCATCAAGCCCGGCCAGTTCGCGCACGAGCTGTCGCAGGCGCTTCGAGCCTAACTCCCGCGCCACCATAGCACTTTTACGCACCGTGTAAGGACTGAGTTTCGCCTCGCGCGCAATCGTATCCAGTTGCTTATCCCCCGCCGTCTGGATGAGCGCTATTACCCATAGCTGCCATGTAAGCATGGCGATAAGGCGGCCTGGATCAACCTTTTGGGCACGCTGTTCTCGGTACAGTTCGAGAGCCCGTTTGGTATGTCCCGCAAACGCCGCCTCCAACAGCTCGAAAATACTGCTCTGTGATGACGGTTCAGTGAGCAGCTCAATCGCCTGGCGTGTAATATGCTCATCGTACAAGAGTAGTTTGTCCAGTTCGCTCGCCAGCAGTTGCCTGTCGGGACCCACACGCTCGATAAGAAAACGCGCGTCTGCCACCACAAGATTCCCGCCCCGCTCTTTGGCCGACGCAGTAAGCCATTGCATGAGCCCCTGCTCGTCAGTTTTAGCGAACTCACGAAAATCGGTTATTTTCTTGAGTAATTTATAATACGCGGAGCGTTTGTCTAACTTCGGCTCGACCAGGACGACATCAGTCATCTCTGGTATCTCTGCCAATAACATTTCGGCGCACTCAACAAATTGCTTATTTGTGCCACCGTCACGCAGGACTATCATTTTACGCGCGGATAGAAACGGCAACGCAGTAAGGGCTTCCTGTACGCGCTCGTAGGATGCGTCGCCGTCCAGCCGCTCGATCGCCATATCGCCATGTGCGGCCTCAAAGGCTGTAACCAACCCACGCAAATACATGCGCAGGCCAAACGCATCCTCCCCCGTCAGCGTGACAATCATTGTGTAGCTATGATACCATCTGGCGTAATGGACGGATCACATTCCCCGACACTCGTTTTGTGCACGAGTGCCAGTTTTTACAAGAAGGCTGTGGGCGTGCAGGTGGAACTGGTCCAGACGGGATTCCGCGTTGTCATCCCGGCCGTAGCAGAGCAAATGAAAGTAACCGGCGACTACGACGTCAGCCATTACAAGACCTGGCTTGCCGACCCGAACGACTATGCTAAAAAGGCCCAGCTCATCCACGGCCACTTCGATGAAATCGCGGCCGGCGATGCCGTCATCGTACTGAATGAAAAGAAAAACGGCACCGCAAACTACATCGGCGGAAACGTGCTCATGGAAATAGCCATTGCCTTCCACCTACGCAAGCCGATCTTCGTCATCAATGACCTGCCTGAGGGCACGCCGTACGACGAAGAATTGCGTGGACTCCTACCCGTCGTCCTGCACGGCAAACTAAAAGAGTTGCCAAATCTATACCAGGCCGCCACGCAAGCTGCGGCTCAGGTACCCGCTATCAGCCCACTGCCTACGAATAACCGCTGACAGCCGCCCTAAGTACGCTGGCAGTGCGAGCACAGGTGTGTACCGCGGCCAGCAACGCGTGTCTTGATAATCGCCGTTCCGCAACGCGGGCATGGCTGGCCCTCACGACGGAACACGCTTGCAAAGCTCAGGTAACTGCCCTTCTTGCCTTCGGCGTTGACATAATTCTTATCCGTTGAGCCACCCTTGTCGATGCTGAGACGCAACACGTCCACCAGTGCATCGTGTAACCGCCGGAAATCACTATCGGTCAGCGTCTTAACAAGCCGCGCGGGATGGAGTTTCGCACCCCACAGGCTTTCATCGGCGTAGATGTTGCCGACACCGGCGATAACGCTCTGGTCAAGCAGCGCTGCTTTGATAGTCGTATTCCCGCGTCGCTGCAGTCGATCGCGTAGTAGCTGCCAGATAAAGTCCGCTTCAAGCGGTTCGGGACCAACGCGCCGCATGAAATCTATATTTGGTAGTTCGCTCGTTGGCACGAGCCGCACCCATCCAAACTTCCGCTGGTCATTGAAGAAAAGGTGACTGCCGTCCGTGAATTCTAACGTTGCTCTTGTAGATTTATCCGGCAATTCGCCAATAAGCGAATCGCTCGGATGGCCAGCGCCAAACCGAACACCCTTACTACGAAACACAAGCTGGCCAGTCATCTTGAGATGGATTACGAGCGTGTAACTACTCGATAGGTCTATCATCAGCACTTTGGCGCGCCGGCGGACACTGGTAATTTTGGCGCCTACCAGGAACGCCCGTACATCTGCGTCACTGTTAGGAAAACTCTTTGGCGTTGTGCTTTCGGTACGTTCGACGGTTCGTCCGGGCAAAAGCGTACTCAGGCCACGGCGAATGGTCTCTACCTCTGGAAGTTCTGGCATACCTCTATTGTACCTCTGTCAAGAGCCAGCATTACTCATTTATACTAGGAAACATATGGCCGATTCACTATTCGATGTCTTGAGCCGCAAGGATTTTGACGAGCCCGCCGAGCTGCGGGCCATCAAGCGGTATATCGCCGAGCATTTTGAACGGGATGCCGAGGTAGGCTTCCAAGGAAATGCAATCACTATCACCGTGCCGAGCGCGGCCCTCGCAGGCACACTCCGTTACCACGTGCGCGATATGCAGCAGGCGGCCGCTACCGACAAGCGTATCGTGTTGCGTATTCGCTAGCTTATAGCTGGACGTCGTTCGTTAGCTCACCGTAGTCGGGAATCTGCTTCTGGAAGAGCTGCTGGATCGAGCCGATATTACCTTTGAACGTACCGGTATTGCAGGTCGTCGACCAGTAGCGCTGGAGATCGTTGCCAGTTTCGTCGATCACTTCGTAGATATAGCGGTCGCCCAGAGCGCAGTGGCCGCGTTCATCCTTCAGGTTCGGATCATTGTTACTCTGAGTGAAGCCGTTAAGATTGAGCGAACGCAAAAAGACATCGTAAGCGCTGACATTCATCGGGTAGGTCTTGCTGCGCACAACCTCACCCTCATAGCCTTGCGTCACTTGCAGTGAGGCCTGGTTATTGCCAATGTTGATGATAATGTCATGGTGTTGTGAGCTGGCCGTAACCGGTGAGTCGATGATCAATTGAACAGTTGTGCCGGTATTGGCGTAGCTATTCAGATCGACTGTCTGCAGCGGACTTTTGCCGCCAGAAGTTAACCCCTTAATGATCAGGATAATGACAAGAATGATAAGACCGAGTGCTAGTAAAAATCCGATTACATACCGTGCCATACGTCGGCACCTCACGTTAGCGTAAGAAATAATACCATAATTAGTATCAATATACAACCCCCTCTACACTGCGTATTGAAGGTCGCGGTACAATAGAGACTATGCAATTACGCTACGAGACAGGGGTGGCAACGATGATTCAGCTCGTCGTAGGTATCTTGCTCAGCTTTGTCACGGGTGGCATATCTATTTTTGCCGGCTGCCACAACCAGTCAGCTGGCGATTGCGTTAGTAATACTTTTGTCTCGCTGGTACTAATCATTCTGATTGCCATTGGCTACGCTGTGCTGCTCGGCGTCGGCTACCTAGCACAGGAACGACGCAGCCCCCGCCTGGCGTTGACCCTCATGGGTCTCGAAGCGCTCGCTGCTCTCATTTTCGCATTTGACGCCAAACACGCGCCTGACCCTGTAACACTTATTGCTAACCTCGTGTCGCTCGCTCTAGCTATCTGGATTATTTTCCTCGCCTGGCGTCTCGCCCGCGCCAAGGGTGGCCGCATTGTCCGCGCGCGGCGGCCCGTTACCCATAAGCCACGCGAGTAACTAGTGATCGAGAAGCGCTTCAAGCTCGTCCCGCATCGCAGCGAACGACGCATAGTAGATTGCTTGCATACCTGTCCTGCACGCTCCGGTACAGTGCCGTTTCTGGTCATCAATAAGTACACATTCCTCTGTCGGCACATTCAAGCGCTCGGCGGCAATCTCGTACGCCCGCAGTTCGGGTTTCGCCACATCGATCTCGCAAGATAGGATTGTTGCGTCGAGCAGGTCAAGCTGCCAGGGCTCGAATATACGACGGAGCCGGTTACTGGCCGCGTTCGACAACATGCCTACCTTATAGTGTGGCTTCAGACGGTCCCGTATGTACGCAAATAGTTCCTCGTTTGGGCGGCTTCGTTCAATATCCGCATGCGCTGTCGCGTCGTTTACCCCTGCCCTTAAAGCAAGTTCGTGGATGAATACGTTATAATCCATGGCCGCCTCCTCGGCCTGCCAGCTCAGGTCGCGCGCCCACTGCATGAGTGCCTTGTCGTGCCCGAAATATTTCTTGCGGAAAGACGCTAGGCCGCCCGTGGCCAGTACGCCGTAGCAGTCGAAGAAGATCACTTTAATCATAGTATCCAATTGTACTAGGCTGCGGCACTATCAGGGAAACGTGCGTAAGCGCTTGCCTGCTGCTGCCCCTTCCCGTACACGTCCCGTTCCAATTGCCCAAGATGTACGACGGCGAGCTGCTGAATACCGGCGATGCGCCCGTCCACCATACCCGGGTGGCCGTCACCATCGGGGTCGAGCGTACCGTCCGGCAACCGTGCCAGGTAGAAGTCCTGCCGGTCGTTCACCCCGTATAGATCCTCGGGGATGACCATCAGCTCAGGGTATTTGGCTATAATACGACGCATAGCCGCATTCTGTGCCTGCAGCAAGAGCACCCAGGCCCCGCGCGCAATCTCGTGGCCGCCGGGTATCGCCGCTACGTCCAGGTACCACCTATCGGGGAATTTAGGGTCGGTGAGGTCGGGCTTCAGATATGTGCGCAATGATTCGTCGTTGTTATCGCCATCCAGTGCGCTGAACGGAAGACGATTCTGGTGCTCGAGGCTCCATGGAGTAACCATCCGCCACAGCAAGCCGGACTTGCCATTGTCTATCCGCTCGCGGTTAATACCGGCAATGATATCCGCTGCTGCTTCCAGGTGAACACCATAGCCCGTGGCAATCGCTTGCATCTGCTGCTGCATGTCGCCGAACTGCCGCTTCGCTCTTTCCGCTTCGCGGGGCGTCACCAGCCGCTTCGACTGGACAGCTGCGATAATCTCCGACAGATTACTGGCCAGTTGCGCGGTATTGACCGCCATCAGTCTGAAGTCATCCGACCCTGCTTCATAGCGCAGCCAGACGAGGTCATCCGAACCGGCCTTGATGAGGAATTCGTGCAGGCGCCGATCCGACAACTGTGCGAGCAGACCGTACTGCCGGGAATCGCCAGGATAGTGATATCCGCTGTACGCACCCGGAATCGCAAACGTCCCAACCTTAATTGTTCCAAGCCCAAGCGTCGATCGAGCCGACGAGTCGAGTGCCCGTTCGGCCACCTCGCCAAGAGAGTGTGGCTGATTGAATGGGCCACCACTGTCCGACATGGTGCCGCGCCCGAAATTGTTGCTGATCCCCACCTCGGCGTCTTCAGAGTTTACCGGGCCACTCGTTTCACGATCCGCCTGGAATCGATCTAGGCTGACGGAAGTAATTTTCCTGCCTCGGCCATCTACTAGATATGGTACCTGCGCACGTAACTGCTCGTCAGTGGGTAGTGCCGCCATCATGTCGTCAAAGTCACGCTTGAGCGATAGCACGGTGAGCGTCGGTGCTGCCTGTTGCCAAACCTGCGGCACAATCTGCACTGCAGCCTCCAAACCGGTAATTCCCAGTAGAGCCCCTGCTCCCCACCCGAGCAGCTTCCGTCGTGAGACCTGTGCTTGGTGGTTCTCTATTGCTGCCTCCACAGCCATTTCGCCGATGTTCAACCCGGTTTCGGGGGCACACTGATCCTCGCCGAACTCGTCGCTCTCTTCGATAGGACGCATCTCTTGGCTCATGTATACTTCCCGCGCCGCACAACGAATCCACTGCCACCGATGGTTCTGTGTAAGACGGATCCATTCACTTCTGTATCTTTAGCGTAGCCCATCTGGGCTAGAGATGCAAAAAGCCGTATGTCGGCATTACTGGCAAGGAAGACTCAGCAAAGCAGTCGCAGCCCGGTTTCGTCGTTATACGCACGCTTGAGCGGCTGATAGGTACGGTGCACGAACACCTCGAGCGTCGCGCCCACCACAAGATCTTTTACGTGGCCGCCAATCACCTGGTATTCATCATCTGCGAACACGCCGTGCAGATGAAATGCCATTTTGCCCGTGTCGTCGTATGCCAGATTACCCGTCAGACTCACCACTTCCATCATGTTACCGAACGTGCGCCATTTGTACTCTTTCGAGGACAAATTGAAAAACCCAAGCTCCACGTTGCTCGCCGCACCCAGCCCGCTCAGCCAGGCGCCCGGCGGTTTCGTCTCTGCAATGAATTGTTCAAGCGCTTCGCTCAGCCGCTCGCCATGAGCCAAACGAATCACATCGTTATACCCGTCAAAAATATGTGTCATACTGTCTCCTCACCATTGCAACAGTCCTTCTTTTATACAATATGGCAAGACATGATCCTTAATCGAGGCTGGCAACAGGATACCCTGCCGTTCATAATTTTTGTCAATAAATCGAAACTCTTCAAGCTCAGGATCACTGATAACTGGTGTCCCATGTAGTGCCATGAGATACGTCGACAAGATGAGCTCCGCATCGTCAAAGACAGCTTTAGCCCTAAAGTCTCCCAACTTACGTATGATTGTTGCGTCACAATCTAATTCTTCTCTTGTCTCCCGAATCAATGCCCGCTCTTCAGTCTCCCCCATTTCCATGTGGCCTCCTAGGCTTGTCCAAATATCTTTGCCAGCTTTTCGAACCATAAGGAACTTGTTCTCTTCTATGACAACTGCCGCGATCTTGTGGATTATATTCATAATTCGCCCCAGTTGTCGCCGATAGTCGTATCGACGGTCAGTTTGACTGGTAGTTTCGGGTAAATGCCCTCCATCTCGTCCTTGAGCACCTTTGCCACCCTCTCGGCTTCTGCTTCCAGACATTCAACAAGGATGGAATCATGAATTTGCAGCAGCTGCATGCAGCCGCAATCCATCGCCCGTAGCTTGTTGTCGACCCGTATCATCGCCAGCTTCATGAGATCAGCTTCGGTGCCCTGGATAGGCATGTTCATGGCGGCGCGTTCGGCAGCAGAACGCACGGCGAAGTTGCTGGAGTGGATGTCCGGCATTGGCCGGCGACGGCCAAACAGCGTCTCGACGTAGCCATCCTTGCGTGCACGTTCCTTCAGGCTTTCCAAATAGGCTATGAGTGGTTTGCGGATAGACATATAGTCACGGATGAAGCGCTGCGACTGCTCGTAATTCATACCGGTAGCAGCACTGAGGCCGTGCGGGCTCATGCCGTAGAGGATCCCGAAGTTCACCACCTTGGCAGTGCGGCGCATCTGCTTCGTCACGTCCTCGAGCTGGCGGCCGTAGACCTGCGCGGCCGTCGCGGTGTGGATGTCGATATCGCGGTTGAACATATCAATCAGTTCCTGATCGCTGCTTAGTGCAGCCGAGAGACGCAGTTCGAACTGGCTGTAGTCGGCGCTCACAAACTTGTTGCCCGGACCGGCAATAAACGCCGTGCGGATCTGGCGGCCGAGCTCCGTGCGTACGGGAATGTTCTGCAGGTTTGGGTCGGTACTGCTTAGCCGGCCAGTCTGCGCGATTGTCAGGTTGAACGTCGTGTGCACCCGCGAATCGTCGTCGACGAGCAGCGGCAGCGTATCGATATACGTATTCTTAAGCTTCGTCACTTCTCGCCACTGGGTGATAAGGTCGATGATCTCGTGCTGGCCGCGCAGCTTGTCCAGCTCGCTCGCTGCCGTAGAAAAGCCTGTCTTGCCCTTCTTGATTCCCATCGTTGGCAGCGCCAAATGCAGCTTGCCGAAGAGAATTTCCGCCAGTTGCGACGGGCTGCCGATGTTGAATTGCTCACCGACAAGTGTATAAATCTTGTGCTCAATATCCTTGACCATCACCTCGATCTCGCCGTCGACTTTCTTGAGGTAACCAACATCGAGCTTGATGCCTTCATGCTCCATATGGGCCAGTACGGGGATGACCGGCCACTCAATGTTAGCGGCCAGCTCGGTCAGTTTCGGGATGGACGCGAGCTCTTTTGACTGCTCTTCGTACAGGGCTTTAATCGCGGCAATCATTTCCGGCGCGCGGCGGATGAAATCGTCGCGCTCCAGCTTTTCGAACGGATCGCCGCCGAAGCCGAGGTCGGCCTGTGCCAGCTCGGTCAGCGTCTGCTCACGGCGCAATGAGTTGATAAGAAATGCACCGACGAGCACGTCGTAGCCGACGGATGGCAACGTACCCGTGCCGAGACTAAGCAGTGCCTTCAATGTCGATTTCACGTCGTAGCCGACAAGCGGCGCAATACCTTTAAATACGTTCAAGACACTTTTCGCACTAACTTTCGTGAGGTCGACAATCTGTGTCGTTTTGCCGTCAGCGCTCAACACAAGCAAATCCGGCACGAGACCAAGCTTGTCCGTTGAGCGCGAATGCACGAACACTTGCCGATCCGATGATAGCTTCAGCTTCGCAAGCTTTTCGTCCGTATCAACAACTAGACCTTTTCCCCCGTCCAGCGTCTTGCCCGGCCGCAGTGCCGCTTGTGCATCGCCGTCCAATGCTGCTTGCATCACTTCGGGCAGCTGCCGCGACAGGCTCTTGAACTCCAGCTTCTCGAACAGTTCGCGTATTTTCACCGGCTGGATGTGGTGGCCGTCCACTTCGTTTAGGTCCAGTTGTAACGGTGCGTCCAGCCAGATGCGGCCGATTTCTTTGCTCAGGTATGCCAGCTTCTTGCCGGCTTCCAGCTTTTTGCGCACCGATTCTTTGATAAGTGGCAGGTTCATGTATACGCCCTCGAGCGTATGATAGTGCTGCAAAAGGTCAATCGCCGTCTTCTCGCCGATGCCCGGGACACCCGGCAGATTGTCCGAGCTGTCGCCTTTGAGCGCCTTGAGGTCAAGAAATTGATCCACCTTCAGCCCGTACTTCGCCTCGAACGTACCCGGTGAATACAACTCAATGTTGCTGAGGCCCGTCTTCAGCGCGTAGACCTTCACGTTGCCGTTCACCAGCTGTAGCATATCCAGGTCAGAAGTAACTAGCAGTGTTTCGATACCCTTTGCTCGTGCCTGTACCGCTAGCGTACCCATAATGTCGTCAGCTTCGTAGTCATCGAGCTCGTACAGCGGCCAGCCGAAAGCGCGTAATAGCTCGTGCAAGACAGGTATCTGCTCGTAGAAATCTGGTGGTGGTGGTTTGCGGCCGGCTTTGTATTCGGGGTACATTTCCAGCCGGCGACGGATATTCGTCTTTGGCTTGTCCCAGGCAACCGCTACGTAGTCCGGCTTTAGCCGGCGAATTACTTCCAGCGCCATGACCGCAAAGCCATATACGCCGCCGGTTGGCGTCCCATCTTTTGCAGCGAGATTCGGCATAGCGTAGTAGCCGCGATAAAACACCGATTTACCATCGATCACCGCAAACTTTTTCTTCTCCGGCTGTTCATCTGCCATATCTGTCAGTATAGCTTACCCCGCCGCTTCGGTCTCATCCAGCTCGACATATTCGCGAAGAAGTTCGGCTAGCCTCTTATGTGCTCTTTTTTTAAGCATAGAGACTGCCTGGCGCGTTACGCCCAAAGTAGCGATAATTTCCCATGGGGCTAACTCTTTACCACCACCGACTCCGTATACCATTCGCATCATATTTGCATAATGATCGGGGAGTTGATTGAGTGCCCCTTCCACACCATCACGCAGTTCTAAGTTGCGCTGAACCTCATCGGCATCATAATCCCCCTCCCGGACATCTAAAAGTGTCTTTTCATCACCGTTTGGAAACGTACTAGTCGGTTCGTCGAGCGACTTAGGATGATACGTATGCGGTCGCAGTTCTGCAACATGCTCCTGTGGCCAACCTAGCTCCGTGGCCAATTCCTCGTCTGTGGGTTCTTCTCCTATTTGTTGCAGTAGTTCCCCTGCCGTACGTCGCAGCTTATGTGCCTCCCAGTATTCGGGGATTGTTAGTCCTGAACTATTGTAGCTAGCATTCCCCCGCTTGATATGCCCGACCACATGCCAGCGGGCATGCACAAAGAATCGCTTTCTAACTCCCACCACATTGTCAGCGTCCACCCCGTCGAAAGTAAACCGCTCTATAGCACGCCAAAACCCGATGCGCCCGTTTTGAACCCGATCTTCATACGGTAAGTCGGACGATGCGTTCTTATGGGCAAAGTAATGCAGCATTCCCTCGTACTGCCCCATGAGTGTCCTCAGTGCCACTTCGTCTCCCTGCTGGGCACGTATAATGTACTCGCTGATCGGCGTTTGCAAACGATCTATTACAGCCAAATCGGTAGCGGCCTCTTGATCCGCCTCTGTAGCCGCCGGCACATCTAACCAGTAGCCTAGGTCATCATTATCTTCTCGCAGCTTGGTCGGATCACTCTCCATGGCATGCTCTCTTACTACCGATGATACCTTGGCAACGGAGGTACTAGCAAGGGTAAGAGGGATGTACGCTATAATACAAGCCAATGGCAACGGTGGGTTCGGACAAGCGATTGAACTACTATCGGCAAGGCCCCGATGAGGTTATTGCGGAGCTAAAAAGCCATCGTTTGGGCCTCACCAACGCCGAGGCGGCGCGACGACTGGAGCAGCATGGCGCCAATACGCTATACCACGGGCACCACGAAGCAGCCCCGGTGATATTCGCACGCCAATTCAAGAGCCTGTTCGTGCTCATTCTGCTGTGCAGCGCCGCTTTCTCGCTGTACCTGCGCGATGACCGGACCGCCGGGATACTTATCGCAATTGCGCTCATTAATGCCGCCGTCGGCTTCTTCCAAGAACACAAGGCCGAGACGCTCATGGAAAACCTCGAACAGCTGCTTGTACCGCGAGCCAAAGTGCTCCGTAACGGCGACTTGTGCGAGATTGATTCTATTAAGCTTGTCGTCGGTGACATCGTGTACATAGAAGAGGGCGATTCCGTTCCTGCGGACATGCGCCTGCTCGACGAAGATGAGTTGTCGACGAACGACTTTGCTTTGACCGGCGAGAGCAACCCTTCGCGCAAGTTTGTCCATGCCATCTCGACGAGTGTGCCGCTCGCCGTACGGCACAATCTCGCCTTCATGGGCACGACCGTTGCCACCGGCACGGCGCACGGCGTTGTGATCGGTACTGGTATGCGCACCGAGCTCGGGCGCATCGCAAGCCTTAGCCAGGCGGCCCACGCCGATCCGTCACCGTTGCAGAAGGAGATGAACAACCTTGCCACTCGTATCAGCCAGGGCACGGCCCTGCTCGCACTATTGCTTGTTATCGTTGCCCTGAAGGGGAATTTATGCTTGCGCGATGCCCTGCTGTTCGCCATCGGGATCAGCTCGGCCATGATTCCGACCGGCCTCGTCGCCGAGGTTAATATCACCCTCGCTCAGACCGCAAACCGTATGGCGCGCGCCCGGGCACTCGTGAAAAAGCTCTCCGCCGTCGAAACACTCGGCGCTACGACCGTCATCCTGACCGACAAGACCGGCACGCTGACGACAAACGAGATGACCGTGACACGCCTCCTGGTCGGACGTACCGCGTACCAGGTGACCGGTACGGGCTACGAGCCGGCCGGCAGTATCGTTACCGATACGGGAGAGCCGCTGCCGAAGAAGACATCGCAACGCCTGGAGCTATTCCTGATAGCGGGCTCACTGGCCAGCAACGCACGCGTCAGCCAGCCGGATGCGCAACACCGTTCGTGGTATGTCCTCGGCGACCCCACCGAAGGCGCGATCGTAACACTGGCGCGCAAAGGCGGCCTCAATACCGAGGAACTGAACGCCAAATACGAGGAGATCAAGGAATTCCAGTTCGACTCCGGCCGTAAAATGATGAGCTCAGTCCGCCACTACGGCACACACATCGCCGTCTTTACCAAGGGAGCACCGGAGGCCGTGTTGGCACGCAGCCGTACCGTATGGGACCATGGCCTGACACGGACGCTGTCGGCCCGCGACCGCGCATCGTTCACGAAGTACAACGAAGACCAGGCAAGCGAGGCGATGCGTAATCTTGCCTTCGCCTATCGGCTGCTACCAGCCAAGACGGATATATCCAAGTTGACCATGGACGAAGTGGAGCAGGATCTCACGTTTCTCGGCATGTGCAGCATGCACGACCCCCTGCGAGCAGATGTGCCGGCGGCAATGGCGGCCACCGCGCACGCCCACATCCGCGTCTCTGTCGTCACCGGTGATTACCCCGCTACCGCCAAAGCCGTCGCTGTGAAAGCCGGCCTAGCTGCTTCCCACGAAGAAGTCAAGCTCGTCCTGGCGGACGAACTGGCTGGGCTCGCGGACGCGCAAATCTTGCAGCTGCTCGAGGAAGGCGGCGTCGTGTTCTCGCGCGTCTCGCCTGAAGACAAACTTCGCCTAGTAGAGATTGCCAAAACTGGCGCCAATGTCGTTGCGGTGACGGGTGACGGCATCAATGACGCACCGGCACTGAAGCGGGCGGATATCGGCGTTGCCATGGGCAAGACCGGCACTGATGTGGCAAAGGATGCTGCCGCGATTGTCCTGCTCGATGATGACTTCACGACGCTCGTCGGCGCCATCGAACAAGGCCGGTTAACCTTCCAGAACATCCGCAAAGCCGCACGTTGCGCGCTAACCGACAATGCCAGCGAATTATTCACTATCCTTATCAGCATTGTGGCGCAGGCGCTGTTTGCCGTACCACTCGCCATCACCGCCATCCAGATCCTTGCCGTCGACATTATTGCCCAGATGGCGCCGGTCACGGCACTCGGCTGGGACACCGCCCAAGCTAACCTTATGCATGACCGGCCGCGGAGACTGAGCGACCATATTATCAATCGAGCTACAGTGGCTGAGTTCATAATGTTTGGCTTATTAGCATCGGTAATTGCCTATATGAACTTTTTGTTCTTTTTCATGCGCCACGGCCTTAGTCCTGTCTCAATTGACCCAGCTAATAGCCTCTACCTGCAGGCCACAGCACTGACATACGTGACACTCGTTCTCTGCCAGTTCCTCAACCTGCTGCTCGTCCGCGCCGACGAACACGGTCGGTTTTTCACGAACTACGTATGGAGTAACAAGAAACTGCTCGTTGCGTTCGGTATTTCCATTTTCCTAATACTCAATGTCGTATACAACCCGATCGTACAGCCGTACTTCCACGCCCGGATACTCGGTGTTATCGACTGGTTAACTGCCGGGCTTGGCGCTTGTCTCTACCTTGCAGCCCGTCTGCTACAGCGGCATACGCGCAAGCACAGCCGCCGCGCTATCGTTAAGCTGCACCAAGAAGTCCGCGGCGCTGCCGCGCCAGCCCAGATTTGACGGATATCCTGGAATTCGCTGACTCAATGATACCCACACGCTCAGAGGCAATTAGGTATTATTGAATCAGACAACGGCGCTATCTATCTGCTGTAAAAATGCAGCCTTTTCAGTAACAGCATCATTCATATAGTACTTTTCAAGAACACGAAAGACAGTGCCAAACCATACTATAGTCCGGCGAATGCTATCTTCTTCTTCGGAGAAGGAGGGGCCGAGTGCTGTATCGAGCGGCGCCGACGTCACAACATCCGAACCCGCGAAGAGTTTTTTCCTGTCCGCAGGGTGATTAAACGATGTCACAAAACTTTGTGCAAGTTTGTTGATCGTTTCCCGATACGAGGTGTCGAGAGCACTGATAACCCTGAATTCAAACGCGTAGACTACAGTCTCTTCATCGTAATGGCTAGGATGATTACGCAAAGTAATGGACTTATATAATTGCGCATGCTTCGCTTCGTGCAGCAATAGCAGACCTTTTAGCAACGTACTAAGGCGGAGATCGGCGTTCACGTAAATGCGGCCTGGTGTATTCTCGCGAAAACTTGCCACCTGCCTCGCATAAGGATTCAGTAGGTCGCGGGATGTATCGGTTGTATTGGCATCTTCGCGAAAGAGTGGAACGAGAATAACACTTGGTCGCAAAGGGCCGCACACGGGGGAGGTATACATTTCTTTGTCAGGCCGACAAACACCTATTGCCTGTAAGGTATTACTTGTAAGTTCATTCACTTCGGCATCGTTTAGCCGCTCTGCAATGGATACAGCACCGTCCAGCCATGACTGTGCCGCATCTACGCGTCTGTGAGCTTCACTGTCTGGTACATTCGGGTTTGCATACTCGTTACTGATACGTATCATGCTAGCAACCAGCAGTTGTCAAGACCGTAAGCAACGATTACATCCCGTCTCTTGCGCAACACATTAATCTCGTCATAGGCATGAGTGCGTGACATGACAAATTGAGGCATGAATTCAGGCAGGCCAGCGGCTACCATACGCGCATTGCACTCACCCGGTGTAGGCGAACACTTGGCCTGGGGCACCTCAACCGCAGTTTTCGGGTACCCGAAAGATAGGCCGACTTTGGTATGCCCATAGTCCACCGCACCCACGTACTGCCTCGAGAGCGCAGGGTCGAGCGAGGCAACGTCCATGGTCACGCAGTCCTCGGACCATATATGGTAGGCCAAGCCCAGGCTATCGAGGAGTGCAGCGACCCGGCTCTCGTCATCAAGGACGCCTTGCCGGCCGTCAGGGATAGTAATGTATCTGGACGAACTACTTCGGACACAGGCTTTTTGCCACAAAGCGCGAGGAAGATTTCCTGCTTTTCTATATACCGCGCGCTTCCCTCGAGGATTGTATCAAGGCGAGAAGAAACCTTCAGGCGCCCCGCGTTCTCTTTCATGCTTTCGGTTTATCTTTCATGTAATCTGACAATAGCAATGAACGTAGGATAGGTTCAATAATAGTTCTGGCAATAAAGGCACCCAAGGCTCACGACACGGCTTCTCTCGCCTCGATTCAGTACCTGGTGGCAAGTTGAAAAGTAGAGCTAGACCGTTCCGGTTTCGTCCATCCGTAGAGTATCGAGTTGAGTCTGCAAGAAATAAAGCCTCTCTAAAGTAACTGAGGCACCGCGCTGGATTTGTGCACCGGTGCGGGTAGCCCCGCTATATGCTGCATCATATCCGAAAGTTGTTACATCGATACCTCGTGAGCCGAGCACCGCCTTGGCGGCCACGTCTTGTTCAGGTACAAAGATCTCAGTCGTTGAAACTCCCACCCGCATACCGGGGCGTAAATCCATCCCCTTCACGAGCCACTCCAAGTTGCTATACGTATCGGGTTTATATGGGGCGCCGTTTGCGTCATGGATTACCTCCGATGAGCCCGCTACCAGCAGATCTCTATAATCACCGACTCGTTCATCCCAGTAACGGATCTGGGTAGCCTGCCACACGTCACCATTTTCCTGCGGAAGCTCAGTCTCGCCGAGCTTACGCGCGATGCGGTGGTCATTTGACTGATATCCGGCTTTTGCTTCCCGCTCAGCGAAATAGGCCATTGCAGATGCGACACCGAGCTCATATTCGGTAGTAGCGTCCGGCGCAAATGCAGCAACATTTTTACGCTCAGCATCCGACAGCTTCCTTCCCGAGCACGTCATCACTGCTATTTCAGGACTAGCGTTCTCGAGCAACCATGCAAGCCGGTCTTTGTTGGACATATTGGCACCCCCCAAGACAACGCCAACGTCCAAGTCTGGTCGTGGGTATGTCGCCTCCATGAAGCCGATCTTACTTCCAGCCTCCAGTATCAGCTCTTCTCTGCGTTGGCGCATAGACTTCTCTTCTTCAGTATCCTCTTGGGCATGTTTTTGTGCCTCCCGGGCCGCTATCGTATCCGCCTCCTGCCGGGATATACCTCTCTCGCCCCGATCATTCCAGCCACCCCGCGAAAACTCGTATAGCTTTGTCAGGCGCTCACGGGGATTCTCCGGCAGGGCTTCGGCATCGCCTGCAAGGGCATATAGTTCCGTGAAACCCAGGTTCATGACCCGCTCCTCAACATAGCGGCTCAATTCCCGGATAACACTCTGCTCAAGTGCTGTATCGAGAGATTTCTCTTTCGTTAGGTGATCGTGTCTATTCTCCATGCGATATTAATATCATGATACTGTATTCCCATCAATATGCAGCCGCTGCGCAAGCTCGCTAGCGAGACCGTCAGGCGTCGGGAACTCATTGATAATCATTACGTCCGCTTTAGCTTTCACCGCAGCCATATCCAGCGTCGCGGCATCACCTGATGCGTGCATTTCCGCTTGTTCCTCGGCTAGAAACCGCTCGAACGTCTTGTCGTCCTCGTAGGTGCGGTTGCGCTCCCGCTTATGGGCCTGGATACGGTCGTAACGCAGACGCGGGTCAGCGTCCAGCCACAGAACAGTGCCGCCCAGTTCGTGCACGCGGTCAGCTTCGGCGGGGTTACGCAATGATGCTATGGCCAAACCAACATACTTGCCGCCTATCTTCTGATAACGCTCAACCGCTTTATCGACGAGCACGGCCAATCCAACCTCTCGTCGCCACTCGGCGCTAATAGTACGCAAAACTTCGCGCTCCGGCTCCAGGCCACGCCGCTTCGCTTCGTCGCGCAGTGCGTCGGTCACAGATAAGAACTCGTAGCCAAAATGCCCAGCCAATATACCGCCAGCCGTATCTTTGCCCGACCCGTTGGTGCCGGAAATCCCAATAAGTTTCATCTCGGCCTATTGTACCAGAGTTGCAACCCGAGGGTTGCCGCGACGTATCATGCGCCGAATTGCCTGTTGGCGCTCATCGTACGTCTTGGCAAGCGCCCAGTCCCAAGCATTGCCGAACGCCCGCTTGCTCCACTGAAGCGTACTGGCAACATCCTCACTCGCTACCTCCTCGCCCAGGACATCTGCCTCGACATCGTAGAGGAACAGGTATATCCGTTTGTGAGCAAGCAAGTTGCGTAAATACGTATACTCTTCTTGCTTTGAACGGATACCATTGCCCATAACCAGCCGGTGCGCCAACTCATGGAGTAAGGTACGCATAAGCTCATCATCAGAGTCCGAATAGCCAAAGGAATTGTAGGTGATCTGCATAGCATGGCCGCTATCACCTGAGTGTGTCTGAATATCTGCTCCAACATAGATTGTTATCCGCTTGTCCCGAAACGCAAGTCCGGTGTGCATCAGGAATGAAGCGAGTGCCACCATTTCGTATCCGCACCACAACCGTTCCAGACGGCGTGCTTGCAAAAACGCCTCAAGCCAGTTGGCTCGCTGCTTTGGATAGGGTTTAAATATGAGCTTCACGGAGGTTTTCACTAAAGAGAAATAGCTTTGCGGTAACTTTTCTTGTGGCGTGATCTATTAGCCGCGAATATAGTCATGTAACTTCTTGGCGTCGCGGTGCTTGCGCAATTTCGCGAGCGCCTTGGCTTCGATTTGACGGATACGCTCACGGGTAACGGCAAATTCTTGCCCTACTTCTTCGAGTGTATGGCTCTTGCCATCCTCCAGGCCGAAGCGCAGACGGATAATCTTCTGCTCACGCTCTGTCAGCGAGCCGATCATGTCGTTCACCTGTTCCTTGAGCAACTGGCTCGTCGCCGATTCCTCCGGCGTCACCGTGTCTTCATCCTCGATAAAATCAGCCAAGACCGAATCGTCCTCATCATCGCGAATGGAAGCATCAAGCGAAGAGATATCCTGCTTGATTTTCATGATATGCTCTACCTTCTCAACGTCGATATCCATCTCGGCAGCAATCTCTTCGTTCGTCGGCTCGCGGTTCAGCTCCTGGGTCAGACGGCGCTGCGTACGTAATAGCTTGTTGATCGTTTCCACCATGTGCACGGGGATACGGATCGTGCGCGCTTGGTCGGCGATGGCACGAGTAATCGCCTGGCGGATCCACCAGGTGGCGTAAGTCGAGAACTTGAATCCCTTGTCTGGATCGAATTTCTCGACGGCGCGAAGCAGGCCGGTATTGCCTTCCTGAATCAGGTCGAGCAAGTCCAGACCGCGGCCTACGTAACGCTTGGCAATGGAGACAACGAGGCGCATATTGGCCTCGGCCATCTTGTCTTTTGCTTCTTTGTCGCCGGCGACGACACGTTGAGCGAGCGCCAGTTCTTCCTCGGCGTTCAATAGTGGAATTTTACCGATTTCGCGCAAATATAGCCGTACCGAGTCATCCGCCACATCATCATCAAGGTATTCGGATGTGTCTACGACCGCATCGTCTTCATCTTCAATCACCCACTCATCCGTAAAGTGCTCGACATCCGGTTCTGCAACGGTCACTTCGATATTAGCGTCCGCGAGCTCAGTGTAGAGCGCATCGAGCGCATCGGCGTTCTCCGGTTTGTCGGGTATCGCCGCAAAAATATCCTTCTGGTCGATATGGCCGGCTTTTTTCGCTTGCTCGACGAGCTGCGTTTTCTTGGCTACCATTTCGTCGCTTACCTTCATTTTTTTCTTTTCATCGGGCATACGCTATAGTCCTCCCTTTACACGGTTGAGCAGCGCGTCCAGACGCTTCACACGCTCCAGGAGCGACTCAGTATTCGCCTCGTCCGCTCCGGTAAGTCGCGCTGCCAGTAGTTGCTTTTGTTGTTTTACAAATGTTTCCACGAGCCGTGCCGTTAGCCGTGCTGCCTCGTACGCAAGTTCTGTTGGTTCCAGATCTTGGTAGAGTTCTTCATACTCGAATAGTAACATTTTACCATATTCCTGCAAGCTTTGCACCCCTTTTAATCCGGGCATGTCCGGATGGGCTTTCATATATTCCAGTAACTGCTTGCTCTCGGGGCGCGCAAACATGTCGGGGATAAGCACGTTGAGCGACGAGCGTAGCTCGGGCCGCACGAGCATGAGGGCCAGCACATGGTCTTGGGCCTTCGCATATTCAACCGCGGTCTTATCGGGAAGGGTTCGTTCGATACGCGGCGTACGGAGCAGTCGACGATTCTCGGCTGATACCTTGGCAAGCTTATCCGCCAATGCCTCGCGGCTCACACCGGTCAGCTCAGCGATTTTGTTCAGGTAATGGTCCTGCTCTACGCTATCGCTGAGCGCCCGTACCACCGGCAGCAGAATGTCCGTAAACTCACGCTTGCCGATGGCGCTCTCAAGGTCCAGAACTACTTTGTAGCGGTCGATCAGCCAGTCGAGGGCATACTTGTGCTCGGTGATGGCACGTTCCCATAGCGCCGGGTCCTGCCGGATCAGCTCATCTGGATCCTTGCCGCTCGGAATGTCGATAATGCTGAGCGACACGCCAACGCGGCTGGCAATCGGGATCGCGCGCTCGGTCGCCGCCATGCCTGCGCGGTCGGCATCAAAGCTGAGCCGGATATCGCCGGTAAACCGACTGAGCGTTTTCAGCTGGTATTCGGTAAGGGCAGTTCCGGCGACGGCAACGGTCTGCTTAACGCCTGCCTGGTGGCTCGCAATGACGTCGAGATTGCCCTCCACGAGCACCGCAAACTTATCCTTGCGGATCGCTTCTTTCGCCAAATGCAGGCCGAAGACTTGGCGCGATTTGTCGTACAGGGCCGTTTGCGGCGTGTTGATGTACTTCGGTGCCCGTGGGTCCTCCTCGAGAATACGTGCCGTGAAGCCAATCACTCGCCCCTGCGGATCGGCTAACGGTACCATCAGGCGGCCACGGAACATATCGCCCAGCCCGGCGCGGCGCTGTGCCGTCACGCCCGCCTGCCTCATCTCATCTTCCGTGAATTTCTTGCTTTTCAGAAAGTCAACAAGCGCCCTGCCAGTGTTTGGCGAGTAGCCGAGCTGCCAACTCAGGGCGGTTTCTTTTGTAAAATGGCGTTTCTGGAATACGTATCGAAGCGCTAGATCGCTCTTCGAAAATTGTACCTGATAAAACTTTGTGCTCAACTCCAGCAATTCGTAGAGGCGCTCTTTGTTCGGACCGTGCCATGTGCTTGTCTGGTACGCTTCCAGGTCAATGCCGGCCTTGCGCGCCAGCAGCTCGAGCGAGCCCTTGAAGTCCAGCCCTTCCATCTCCATGACGAAGCTGAACATATTGCCGCCTTTGCCCGAGCTAAAATCATGCCAGATCTGCTTCTCCGGGCTAACCATAAAGCTCGGCGTCCGCTCGCTCGTAAAGGGACTCAACCCCTTCCAATTACGGCCGGAACGCTTCAACTGGACGTAATCACTGATAACGTCCTCAATGCTGAGTCGCGCTTTGATATCCTCCACCACGTCCATGTCTACTATGTAGTATCTAGGAGGACACCCCTGTTAGCAAGCATAAGCGGCGGGAACGCAACTGATTACGCTGCGCCTTCGGTCTGCACCGCTTCCGTAACCACCGTGCGCGTCACGAGTGCAAGGGCCTGTTCACGCCACGTCGTCATGTCAAAGCGTTCATCGCACATCACTAGACAAGCAGTATAGCCAATCCTAACCTGCCGTGGCTTAACCACCCATCGGTCGCTTGAGGCACCGGCATTTATATCGATGCCCGGCCTATAATCCGGTGGTACCATTTTCCGACCATGACTGAGATCTCCATATTCTTTTTGTGTTTCTACGGCGCCTCCGCGCATGGCAATTCCTGGCGTAAAGGTAAAATCATTTTTGTCGCCATCATCAAAACTGAATATTTCGGCCCCAGGCTGCTCAGCGGCAGCCGTCTGCAAGGCTTTTGCGTAATCTTCCCTGAACTCCGCTACAATCAATTTTGTTCTTGCCATAGAACCCCCGCTTTACAGTTCAGGCGCATTAAAGCACACACGGGCGTTTTTGTCAGCGGAAAAGGCCTTGCCACACTTGAGGCTATACTTAAATTCCTCTACCATAGTGCATATGCAGCCGCAACAACCAACTGCGACGCCCCCGGCGCCAAATACCGACCAGTATGATTTCATCCGCCAGTACGGACACCATCCCTCTGGCGCGGGCGGCAATAACGCATCACTCATCGGCCGGATTCTGATTGTCAGCGGCGGAGCCGTCGTGCTTATCGTTCTCGCTGTTGTATTCATCAATATCTTATCGGCGCCGAAAGACCCTACCGTACAGCTCCTCACGACTATCGCACAGCAACAAAATGAGTTGGCCCGTGTCGCCGCCGAGCCAACCTCGGATGCTACTGCCCAACCAACGCTCGACTTTGCAGAAACCACGGCGCTTAGTCTGCAGAGTGACCAACAGGCGCTGCTTGTGTTACTCGCTACTGCCGGCAAAACACCTGATGCGGCGGTCTTAAGCGCAACCCAGAGCACGACAACGGATAACACGCTCACCGCCGCTAAGACAAATGGCACGTATGACTCGACATTCATCGGCATTGCCCAGAACCAACTCACTACCTACCAGCAGACACTCCAGCAGGCCTATAAGGCCGCGTTATCGAATAAAGAGAAACAGTGGCTTACTATCGCAAATAACCACGTGCAGCTCCTGCTGCAAATGAGCAAGCAAACCGAATGAGTAGCCTACGTACCGCTGACTAACTGGTACGAATGCCTAATCAGATCTTGTATTTCGTCCCAACTTAGTTGGCCAGTAAGGACTATTGTGTTCCAATGCTTTTTATTCAGATGGTAGCCGGGCATAACACTCTCGTAGCGTTCGCGTAGAGTAGCGGCCAGGAGCGGATCACACTTCAGGCTCAACTGGATAGGTGCTTTACCCTCAGCAATCAATGCAAACATCTTATCGTGCACCTTGTACACCGCGACGTCTTTGCCGAATGGATAATCGAGCTTGGTATCCGGTAAGTTCAGGATAAAATCTTCGACGGTTTTGTGGTCCATCTACTGCGCCGGTACGCCTTCCCGTAGCCATGTCAGGTAATATTCGAGCTCGGCAATACTCTCACCGATGTCATCAACAGCGCGGTGCGTTTCCTGCTTTTGGAATTCGAGACCGTACTTGCCCTGCATCCACACCTTGAATGAGCTAACATCGAGCATGCGGTAGTGAAGTAGCACTTCAACCTCTGGCCACCACCGGCGGATAAAGCGCCGGTCCTGGTGAATCGAATTGCCGGCCAGCGTCACTGGTTCATCACCGAAGTGCTCACGAATGAGTGCCGCAAGCTCGTGTTGGACCTCCGCCTCAGGCCGGCCCCGCTCGCGGACCTGCTTGAGTAGTCCATTACCCGCATCCATCTGCTTGACGACGTCGCTCGCCGCTGCAAGTACATCGTCCGGTTGGCGCACCAGCGCATGGTACTCACTGCCGGACAGTTTGGTGAGGGAAAAGTCCGTAATAAAGGCGCCGATCTCTAAGATGCGGTGAGCCTCGGGGTCGAGCCCCGTCATCTCCAAATCCACCCAGAGTAATTTCGTCGGCCGTAGCCGTTTCTGGTCTGTCATTACCGTCAATTATACGGCGCGGGCGCTACTGTTGACCAGAGCGCAGCGACGCCAGGGCAGCAGCCCATTTTGCCAGCTCGTCGAGCAGTAGCCGTCCCATGTCCTCGTGCTTCTGTTCCGGCGTAAACACACCATCCCTCATGTTGTTTTGCACAAATTGGATGGACACGCTCTCGGGTATGGGCATTATCTTCACACTCGTCAGCAGCGGCTTCACCGCTTGAATGGAGCGTAGACCTCCCGAGATGCCACCGTAGCCTACCAAGCCCGCTGGCTTGTAGTTCCATTCCCGCGCTAAGTAATCGATAGCATTAACCAGGGCGCCTGGGGTGAAATAATCGTATTCGGGCGTCACGAATACAAGCGCGTCAAGTGGCGTGATAAGGGCGCTCCAGCGCTTCGTATGCTCGAACTGGTAGTCGTGCATAAGCGGGTGCTTCGGCTCGTCCAGCACCGGCAGGTTGACTTCCTTGAGGTCGATAAGCTGTACTTCATCGAAACCGCTATGCGTCTTGGCAAATTCATAGAACCACTGACCAACTGCGCCACCGACGCGTCCCTCGCGCGTGCTCACGACAATAACTCCCAATTTCATAGAGCGAATCACCTCCGTTTATGGTATACTTTGTATATTACAAGCGTAGGCTTGGTACTATATTTTGTAAAGTATGAAGATTACAACATCTCCCGCCCTTGAGCCGAAAATCGGCTGTATCGAAACGGCTATGGGTGTCATCGGCTCTAAGTGGACGGCCCTCATCTTGCGCGACCTGGCTCTCGGCCCGCAACGCTTCTGTGCGCTCGAGAAGTCTATCGGTCGGATCAACCCGCGGACGCTTTCCAAACGGCTCGACGATCTCGAAGCCGGCGGCATCATCACCGCCGTAGAGAGCAAAGAGGCACCCCAGCACGCCGCCTACGCACTCACCCAGAAGGGCCGCGACCTCATTCCCCTCTTACGACACATGGCCCGGTGGGGCGAGAAATACTCCGGCCGTTAACCAACGGCATTACTTCGCTAGGCTTTTGGTTTGTCGAGCTTATCGAGCTTGAGCACTTTGACCACAATATAGATCACTCCGATAATAACCAGGAAATCAATGAGCGCGTAGACAAAAGCGCCCCAGCCAAATGCAGCATCACGGCCGCGCCAATGCACTGTTACCGCCGCTTCACTGAGAGTATTGCCGATGAAGAGTTTAGTCAGCGGGTCGATAAAGCTCGCAATCAGCTGTTTGACGACTGTTTGTACTTGCGTACCGATGACAAAGCCGATAGCCAGTCCGACAACCGCATGCTCACGGATGAAGTTCACGAAGCCGCCGACGTGTTCACGCATAAGTTCATCCGGAGCCAAGAGCACGGCTACATTCGCCTTGACATGGTCGGCTTCAACAACAGTAGGGCGAGTGGCGTCGTGCTTCTCCGAGGGTAACTTCTCAGCCATAGCTTCATTTTACCCTACATATGGTCGGGTGCTGCGATACCGAGCAGGCCCAAGCCGTCTTTCAGCACATCCGCGTAGCGCGCAACCAGCTGCACGCGAGCCACTTCGCGCGGGTCGCCAACAACACGGCTGCGCTCATAGAACGAGTTGAATGCTTGCGCCAGTTCATACAGGTACGTGCAGATGTAGTGGGGCAGCAGCTCCGCAGTCGCTTTCCCTACCACCTCGGGATACTCGGCGATTTTCCGCACCAGACTCCGCTCCGTCGGTTCTAGTTCCTCGATATTTTGGCTTTCGACTTTCGACTTCGCAAGAATGCTCCGCGCCCGCGCATGCGCATATTGCAAGTATGGACCGCTGTTCCCTTCCAATGTAATAGACTCTTTCGGGTCATAGATAATGTCGCCGCCAATGCGATTCTTTGCAAACGCATACTTTACCGCTGCCAGGATTGTCTCTTCCGATGGATTCGTGCCGCTCGCCTCGCCAGCCGCACGCGCGGAATCCAGGATATCCATCGCCGAAATGATATTCCCTTTGCGCGAACTCATTTTTTTGCCACCCTGGAGCTTCACCATCCCGTGGGTTATGTGTCGCGTCCGCTCAGCGGGCATGGGCTCGAACAATTTGATAGCCGCTATGACAACTGCCATGTATTGTTCCTGCTCATTGGCAGTAATGATGATTGACTCGTCAAAGCGGTAGTCGCGCCATTTTGTCAGGCTCAAACCCACATCTTTTGCCTCGTAGGTAGGCAGTCCGTCACGGTTGATAAATACACGCGTATGCAGCCCATAATCCTCACCATGAAAAATTATGGTTTGGCTCGTTTCGTCTCCGGCGTTTGCATACACAAACACGTCCTGACCGGTTTTATTTTCAGGTGCATTCTGAGTATGTTCTTTCACGGCCTGCATTCCTAAAGGCGCGACTTCACTTTCCGGGATAAAACGGTCGAAGGGTTTAACCTGCAGTTGCTTATACAGCTCATGGAAATAGTCGTAGCTCCACTGCCGTACTGTCCAATAAATCTGTGCAAAAGGCGACTCATGGTCGTCGTCCTGGTGCACCAGGTACACGCGCTTGTTCAATGCAACAACCTCGGCCTTTGCGCCTGGAGGAGTATCATCTTCTGAAGCCGTGGTACCTTCAACATAGCGTGCTCCCAGCCAAGCCGGCCGCTCGGCTTCAGGAATGGCGGCTAGTTTCTCAGGACATTCGCCACCTAATGTCTTAATAATCCCCCACATACTTCTCGCTACGTGCAGCCCTACGTCACCGCCGTAGTTAGTCCGGACTACTGTGGCACCGCCCCGCTCCAGCAGGCGCGAAATAGCATCGCCGATGACTGTCGTGTACAAATGCCCGGCATGCAGCGGCTTGAGCGGGTTCGGGTCAGAGTAATCCATAACATACGTCTTGTCTTCCAGTACCTTGATCGGCTCGGTGTTCATACCAGCAATGAGCGCCGTGTCACTCAGACGAATGTTCAGGAATCCCGGCCCGGCAACAGATACCTCTGCTACTTTATCGCCCAATGTTTCGCGAACTTGCACAGCCAGCTCTTCCGCGACTTCACGCGGCTTCCGGTGCAATGTGCTCGCCAGCTGCAGTGCCGCGTTGGTCGCATAGTCACCGAATTGTTCATCCGGTCGCGTCAACTCTACCTGCGCGCCATTCGTGCCTGCTATGGTATTCACTGCCGCTTGTACTGCCTGTTCGATTTCTTGTCGCATGTCTTGCCTCTTATTCTGCTGTACTTGGCCATTACTGGCAAATGAAAGACCCTTGCAAACTCCATAGTAATGAAGCTTGCAAGGGTCTGAGGGTCCAGGCGGTACCACCTTGCTTCCATCTGCCTTAGAAATACAGATGCTCGTTGTTGCCGTTTTACGGTCGGATTTCCGTCGTACTTGCGCCCTTTTTAGGACTTTCTCGCACGCAGCTCGTCTACTGCGGTAGACTCTGACGCTTTTACCAAATTGTCGTCGTAAGTATAACTACACCTTCACTCTCTGTCAACGTTTCGGCGGTGCAGCCCGAACGGCAGCCCATATAACACCGTAGATGCTCGCCACTAGGGCAAAGAATGGCACGACAAACGCGATGATAGTAGGATACTGTGTCGGGTGGGCAGCGCGAGCCGACACATCAAATAGCAGCCCTCCCGGGTTGATCAGTATATCCCAGCTGTTCCAGCGTAGATCGCGACCGATGTACACTGCAAAGCTACACGCCAGCAGGATGATCGCCACGGCACATGTCGTCCAGCCAACAGTCAGACGCTTGAGCAACTCAGTGTGTATGATATACAAGCTGCTTAGGCCAAGCGCTACGCCGACGAACACAAACGACGTAAAGAGCACGACTTGGAATAGCACCGTGCCGCTATCCGCCTCAGTGAGGTGTACAAAATCACTTATCAAATAAAACGTGTTCGGCAGGAACGCTAGCCAGGCAGCGGTAACAAAGAGCGCTTCCCAGCTTGACCACAACTTATGAGTGAGAACGCGGGCCAGCCAAAGACTCAAGCCAAATGGTATCCAAGCGAGCGTCACATTCCATAATAAGTAACCATGTGCCACCGAGCCATTGTTCAGTATATCGGCAGCTAACAAGCTGACAGCTACTGCCGTCGCTAGGCCGAGTGCCGTCACATACGCCACTGGTGGCGATAACCTCACACGCATATCCAGTATGTATTATAGGGCACGCTATCGCGCCATCTCGGCCTTGAAGCGTTCAACCAGTTCTACGGGTGCAGGATTGAGCCCATTGAGCAAAGCGACGTAGATGCTGACAAAATCACCGAAAAGAACTGTCCAGAGCAACTGCTCCAATACCGTGCCGCCCTCGGCATCCACGACATGCGGATGCGGCCATAAGCCGGATAGTAGCCGGCCCGTCACCTCAAAGCGCTTCTGTACACGAGGGTGTTCTAGAGCGCTGCGCAGTTCGATGACGGCGTATGGTTTATCGACCGGCTGCTTGCTCCAGCCGATAAATTCATTGTGGTTGAACTCCGGGAATTGGTCCGTCCATGCGATCTGCTTGGCGTTCTCATTGAAGCTGATCTTCCACTTATAGGCAGCAGGCGCCAGCTTCGGCCCCCCGTACACGACGACTGATTTGCCGATCAGCTCCAGCGCTAGTTGCTTGGCGGGGTTCTGCGCTGTTGGCATATCCGGACGCCAGTTCGCAACTGCCGTGTTAAGTAACGAGGCGGATTGCTCGAGCAAGGGCCGGAAATCACTCTGCAGCACTCCTGCCCGTTCAAGAATCTGCAGCAGCGCGCGATAGTTCGCGAATACTGCGTAGCGTGGCTGTTCAGCTTTCGGCAGCACCGCAAGCAAGTATCCCTTCTCTTCAGCAACCTGCTGCAGCTTGCCGCCACCGGCAATCACTACTATTTGCGCTCCTTTGGATTCAGCCTCACTGAGCGCGCTCAGTGTTTCCTCGGTATTTCCCGAGTAGCTGGCAACGATGACAAGTGTGTTCGCCCCTACGTACGCCGGCAAGTCATAGTCACGCACTACCTCGAACGGTACTGGCAGGGCCGGCCAGGTGTGCAGTATGAGCGCCGCTAGTGCCGATCCGCCCATGCCTGCATAGACAATCGTGTTGATACTTGTAAACGCCGTGTTGCCCTGCAGTATTACGTCGGCAGTAAGTTGCTCCGGCTCATGGGCGGCGATGCCGAGTGCATCCTGCGCATCGCGTTCGTGTATCATCTTCAGATCGTCCAGCATATAGAAAATCCTTATACTATGCTTTAGTCCTTTGGTATATAGTATACTCTAAGCATTAACGGTACGATTTTGAGGGGGACTATATGTTTGGGCACGACGACGCACAAAATAGCCAGGGGAAGTCAAATGAGCCGGCCGACGACGGTACACTCGGCGTCCCTATGCCGGACGAGGGTATGGCATCCTCCATGCCATCGACAGATAATGACACCAATACGCAGCAAGACGAGCCGTTATTGACCTTGTCTCCGTCAGGACCGCGCGGTGGTAGCGTCCCTGCTTCCGGAGTTACCGACGATCTTATAAACATCAAGCAAGAGGCGTTACAGCAACTCAAGCCGCTCGTCAACCATCTCGATCAAACGCCAGAGGAAAAATTCCGCACGACCATGATGATGATCCAGGCAGTCGACGACCAGACGCTCATCCCCCGCGCCTACGAAGCCGCCAAGGACATTCCAGACGAGAAAGCCCGCGCTCAAGCCCTGCTCGACGTCGTGAACGAGATCAACTACTTCACTTCACAAGGCCAACAAAACTAGGTCGCAACTACGAGTTAGCGCGGCGTATTTGACGGATATAGTAGAGCAGTGCGCCGCTCATTGCGGTGATAATTGCGATAAATGCGGCTGTCTCACCGGGTCCGGTGTTTACGAGCGCCTGGTTAGCCCCGGCACCTGCACCGCCCGAAGAAGTGGAAGAAGGGGTACTTGTCGATGGGGTGCTATTGTCATCAGAGGGCAGTTGCTGAGTGGTCGGTGACGTTGATTGGCTGCCGGTTCCTGCGGCGTTACCGCTGCTCGTATTCTTGTTCGAGTTCTGATTCGACATATTCGTATTAGTTTTTGGTTTCTGAGTCGTCTGGTTAGTGGCTAGCATACTCGTTGACCGTGGATGGTCATGCGCATACCGCCAGACAGACACGCCGGCAGTCGCAACGATCGCCAGTATAAGTAGGCTGAGCACAACTCGCAGCGCTGACCGTCTCGACGGCGGTGTCCCCGAGCCCGGAACGTAGTACGGCTTCAACTCCGGCGGTACATCGCCGTTATTGGAACTCTGATTTGCCTTCCTGCCAAATAATGCCATACCTCCAGTGTAACCCTGTTCTACCTAGAGGCAAGCACAAGAGCTTACACTAAGTCAACCTACGGAAGAGACTGCACTACCCGAAAAGGAGCATCGCATTATTTAGGGAGAGTTCGGGAAGCACGTAAATCGCTTCCCAGCACGAAGAGAAACCCAAGCCGAAGACTCCTCTTTGTTTTGCACATAGAGAGGTGCCTCGTGCGACTTACATCATGCCCATGCCGCCGCCCATACCACCCATACCTGCGTCGGCCTTCTCTTCCTTTGGTACGTCTACAACGAGTGCACCCATGGTCATGCTCGTTCCGGCAATGCTGACAGCATTTTGGATCGCTTCTTTCGTCACCCGTGTCGGGTCAACGATGCCGCTTGCCTTCATGTCGACAAGCTTTGTCGGGTTGTTGACATTGACACCCATACCCTCTTTGGCGCCGCGTACCTGCGGCAGCCATTCATCAGGATTGGCACCGGCGTTCTCCAGGAGAATACGGAACGGCTGCTCAAGCGCTCCAACCAATAGCTGACGACCGGCCACTACCGATGTATCGTCGTCGTCTGGCGCAACAGCCTTGGATAAGTTGACAAGTGTTACGCCACCGCCTGGCACAATGCCTTCGCTGAGCGCCGCCTTCACGGCAGCCACCGCGTCGTCCACACGGAATTTCTTTTCCTCGATCTCAGTCTCAGTGGCGCCACCAACCTTGATAACGGCGACCTTACCTGACAGTGCCGCGCGGCGCTTTTCTAGGTTTTCTTTATCGTATTCGCTGCTCGCAGCATCAATCTGTTGATTAATCTGCTTGACTCGCGCTGTTATGTCTGCCGTTGTGCCACCGCCTTCGATAATTGTCGTTTCGTCTTTGGTGACGATAACGCGCCGAGCCGTTCCAACTGCTTCCAGGTCAGCGTTCTCGAATGTCAGGCCGCGGTCTTCGCTGATGACTTCGCCGCCAGTCAGTGTGGCAATGTCGTTCAGAATATCCTTACGGCGATCGCCAAAGGCTGGTGCCTTCACAGCGACGGTATTGAACACGCCCTTCAGGCGGTTGAGGATCAAGGTCCCCAGTGCTTCCCCATCCACGTCCTCGGCGATAAGTAGTAGGTCCTTCTTGCCGGCCTGGGCGAGCTTTTCGAGCAGCGGCAGGAACTCCTGCACACTCGAGACTTTCTTATCGGTAATCACGATAGCCGGCTTGTCGTAGACCGCCTCCATGCGGCCGGCGTCCGTCACCATGTAGGGGCTGACGTAACCACGGTCGAAGGTAAAGCCCTCCACCACTTCGCTCTCCATCGCTAGGCCTTGGCCTTCCTCGACCGTCACGATGCCATCCTTGCCGATAGCCTCCATCACCTCAGCGATAAGCTTGCCAATCTCGGCGTCACCAGCCGAGATTGTCGCCACCTCGGCGACACGACCTTTCTTACCCTGGATATCTTCACTCATCGAACCGAGCCTTGCCAGCACATCTTGTGCGGCCGCCTCCAGGCCCTTGCGCAACAGCATCGGATTGTGCCCGGCAGCTATCAGCTTGTTGGCTTCGTTTAAGATATGGTATGTCAGAACAGTTACCGTGGTTGTGCCATCACCGGCAACATCGTTCATCTTGCTCGCCGCCTGCTTGATTAGCTCAGCACCAACTTTGTAGCCGAGCGTTTCATCATCTACATCGGTCAGATCCACTCCCTTAGCAACCGTTACACCGTCGTGTGTTACCGTCGGCGCGCCGTAGCTCTTGCTAATGACTACGTTGCGCCCCCTCGGCCCCATTGTCGTTTTTACTGCATTGTACAAAATCTTTGCCCCGCCTAGTACGCGGCGGCGGGCGTCTTCATCGTAGAATACTTTCTTTGCCATAGGTTGATCGCTCCTTTAGGAATTACTTTACCGTCGCCAAGACGTCTTCTTCTTTGACCAAGATGTACTCGGTACCATCCAGTTTCACCTCGGTCGTACTGTAACTCTTGTAGATGATGCTATCGCCTACCTTCACCTGCTTCACGTCCTTGCCTACCGCAAGTACCTTGGCTGCCTTCGGCTTCTCAGTAGCATTCTCCGGTAATAATAGCCCGCTAGCGGTCTTGCGCTCCGGCTCCTCGGCTTGTGCAACGAGATAGTCGGCAAGCGGTTGCAATTTTGTACTCATACGGTCACTCCTCCGTTACTGTTTCTTTTGGCTAGCACTGTAATAGGTTGAGTGCTAGCTACCAACCCTTATCATAGAATGACTAGCCGAGAATGGTCAAGAGCATACCGTATTGAAGAGGTGTGTAACCTACAAAAGTACGATATCCGAGCCAAGCAGGGCCACATGGCCCGCCACCCATTCGAGACCTTCTGCCCGTGCCGTCGCACGCTGGGCATCATATCGTCCTCTGGTCTCCAGATAGCGTGCAAAGCCCTCCTGGTCATGAACCTGTATTTCGCCGGTATACTGTTCGCCATCCGTATGCGGGAAGCCAACTATAACCTTACGGCTCCGTTCGCGTAATTCAGTGTCAGCCCGTGGCGAGTCGAATATCCGCACCGTGGCCGTAACCCCACTTGCCCCCTGCTCTATGAAGCCCCGGGCAAGCTTGTCAGCGAATGCCGCTGCAGTCACTCCCTCTGCCACCACTAGAGTGCCGCGGTGAATGTCATCCAGCCGGGCATATTTGCCGTTCAGACCATTCTCTCCGGCCTTACCGACTGTGCTGTGAGGGGTTTTAGTATTCCACCGCGGGAAAGGCACGCCATCTCGTACCGGCAATACATGTGCCTTCAGGCCTACACGCTCCATCGTACGATCAGTCAGCGTGCTTAGAGTTTCCGTAACCCTGCCCATACTTGCCGTTATACGTGTCAGTTCATCCTGCTCAGCCGTACCCTGTTCGCCACGCTGCAATGCGCCCCTGCATTGAAGCCAAGCTCGTATTATCTGAACTACGCCTTTCTGCTCCATAAAGCTACGCGGCAACTGTTCGGTAGAACCCGACTCGCTACCCACATAGGAGTCAAGAGCAAGCGAACCCACCGCACGTGTTTCAGGCGCAGGCAGAAGCAAGCGCTCCTCGGATACAGAGAACTCCCTGTGCAGGTCTTGGCGTATGACTAGTGTCATGAATTAGGTCTCTCAAGTAAAAATCTCCCTCGCTCTGGAGGGAGATTTCGTTGTATATTCTTGAACTGATTTGGGCTACAACGCGAATCTCCCTCGATCGAGGTAGATGACATGCATAAAGCAAATGCGTTGCGCTGTATGATTTTTCATACAAGGCGGATTATACACTTCCACCCTAGGAAGTCAAGAAGTAACCCTTATGCTTTATTGCGTAAAGATTGGAGCGCCTGCCGGGCAGTTCCTGCCTCATCCCAAGGGTTCTCGCCGTTGGCGCGCTCTATTGTCTTCTCGTGGCCCTTGCCAAGCAACAATACCGTATCGCCCTTCTGGGCTCGCTGAACGGCAAAATTGATCGCTTCCGTCCGGTTGTGCACCAGGAACAAGTCTTTATCCCGTTTCTTACCGGCTGCTTCTGCCCCCGAGGCAATCTGATTCATGATGCCCTCGCCATCCACGTCGCGGTCGTCTTCCTCGGTAATGACCACCTCGTCAGCATTTTCGCCTGCCAGCCTGCCCTGCACCGCCCGCTTCGTCTCGTCGCGGCGGCCGGCACTGCCGAACATGACGATCAGCCTGCCCTGCACCGCTGGCTTCAGATCTTTGAATACCTTCTCGAAACTGTCAGGTGTATGTGCAAAATCTACGATAACCGTGAAGTCTTGGCCTTCGTCAATCGTCGTCATACGCCCCTCCACGCCCTCTAATGAAGCGATGCCCCGCATAATCTGCTCGTCACTCAGGCCGATGACCGCCCCAGTCGCCGCCGCAGCTAGGGCATTGCTGATATTAAAGCTCCCCGGCAAATTAACGTGCAGTTTCATCGCAGTGCCTTTGTACTTGGCGGTAAAGTCGCTCCCATTAGGTGTCATTCGAATATCGCTCGCCCGCAGCTCGCCGTTGTTTACCCCGTACGTCACGACATTCGGTACTTCATCAGCAAAGTAGTGCCAGTTCGGGTCATCGGCATTCACGACGCCAGTATGTAGACCCTCGCGATTGACCGACACCAGCTTGAACAGGCGCATCTTGGCAGCACGGTAACGCGCAAATGTCTTGTGATAGTCCAGATGCTCATGCGTGAGGTTCGTGAACACCGCTATACTGTACGGCACACCCCAAACACGATGCTGCGCCAGTGCGTGACTCGTCGTCTCCAGTACTAGCCACTCTACCTCTTGGCGCTGCATCCACTTCAGACGCTGCATCAGCTCCGGCACCGGTACGTTCGTCATATGGTGGATCTGCGGCCGGATCTCGTCGTTCGCGCCGTACGCAACGGTTGTCATCAAACCGACATTGTAGCCAGCCTCACGTAGCATCCGATAGATCAGAAAGCTCGTCGTCGTCTTGCCATTGGTTCCGGTCACACCGATCACCTTCAGGCCACGCGCCGGAAAGCCGTTCTTCACGTTGTACAATACTGCCTCGGCAAGGTGTCCATACGGCTCAATGATTTCGAAAATTGTACGGGGAACTAGACGCTTAAGAAAACCGCGCATGTGGGCATTATATCGCAACATGCACTAAGAGAAGAGCTACTAAGCGCTGCATACTAACGTAATCATTAGTGCTATAATTTTCTTATTCATGTTAAGGCCGTAATCTATCGGGGGTAATAGGGTGGACAACGAGGCTAGCGCACAAAATAACGACATACAGCACCTACGGGGAAAGGATACTGATCTCACTGAGGTCAAGCGCCGCGCACTCGAGGCCTTAACTCCTCTTCTAACTCAGATGCAAGATATTAGCCCAGAACGCAAGTTCGACATATGTCTGTCGGCAATGCGCTTTACGGATAACAAAGACCTTGCAGAATCAGCCCTGGAGGCTGCATTAAAAATCGATGAGTCTGGAACTAAAGCAGAAGCCCTCGTTGAGCTTGTAAACGAGATCGATTATCTTTCTCAGGCCTGATACCTTAGATCAATTACTGAGGGAAAGGGAAGACCTAAGTTCTTGTAGCGGTACGTGGCACATAGCGACGTCTGTACCGGCTGAGGGCATCTTTGACGTTGTCCCAATTCTTGACTTCTACGCCGCTATCAGTTAGCTCATAGTCATCCTTCTTAAAGCCTAGCCAGAACAAGAGACGTCTTGTCATTCTTTCTGCTTCATCTGGACCTGGCGTAGCTTCTCGAGCCCATCCAGCTATGCTTTTAATATAGGCATTAAACTCGGCAACATTCGTATCGGTAATACGGGCATACTGCCTGATGGAATCAAGGGCCGTTTTAATAGAACTTCCACGAATTTCACTATTGATACCTTCGTTCGCGAAGTCATCATAAGCGGCTTGTTTACTACGTATTTCGTGTATGAAACGCCTCGGTGAGGAATCCGAACGACTATAAACTTGTCCCACAACCTCTAGATTCGGTAATTGACCATCACCGCGTACCATCGTTATTTTTTCGCCTACGCTCATGTCTTCACCAGCCTCGACTACATCGTACCCACCAATTAGTGCATACGCTTCTGCTGTGTAGCCCGTATTCCAACCACCAGTTACTACACGGTTCCAGGTAAAGTTCCAGTTCGGATGAGTTGGATCTCTAAACTTTTTCGCACGCGCATGGAGCTCAAAGAAGTCCCAGGCTCTCCGGCGCAGGAACAACATGTCATTGTCTTTCATATACTCAGGAGCCCTATCCTGGATACCCCTCACTGCATCAAGCTGTGGCTGACTATCTAGCTTTCTAACCAAGTTATATACGGTATGAGGATCGATATGTACCATGTCGGCATCTTCTGTCTCAATATACAGGGGCTCTACCTGACCCACTCGACGCATATCACGAAGCATCACGACGTCAGTAAGGAGTTTACGAGCATAACCCACATTGGCATAGGATGGTTCTAACTCAATATCAAAGAAGTTGACGCGTGGCTTAAAGCCGTGAGACGATTCAAAATCACGTACAAATCGCTCTAAAACCTCAACAGAGTTGTCCGGTTTGGTACCAACTCTACGATTTACCAGTATATTTACTTCATACGTATTCGGGTCTAGTTCTTTACCCGAGGCGTCAGTTTGTCTCAAGTATTCATCCAAGAAATGATATAGGCTTTCACCTTCCATCCAAGCGGGTACGTTTATGCTTACTCGATTCGCATCACTCATAGGTTCCATGGCGTCAGCAACACGTTCAACAAATCGGTAATGATCTGGATTATTTTTATGCTCTTTCTCTAGATAAGTAGCTATGGTTGTGCGCTCCCGTTGCACGTCCCGTTTGACAGTACTACCATCAGCTTCTACCCACTCCGTGCGTCCATCTTCTTGTATAACCATCCGGCGAGAATGCAAACGTGTAGCATCCTCTGCCAACCAGTGTCGAAGTTCCTGCAGGCTCTTGCCACTATAGTACATGCGAACAATATTGGGGTTACCAAGGGTCGATTCTTTAACCAATGCTTCCATGCCGCGACGGCTACGGATCGGGATAACCGGGGCAATCTCGACTGGCAAGCCGGCCTCTGCCGGAGCACCGAGGTGGGTAACTACATGCTCCCCCATACCCCGGACTGTCGTCTGGATCGTCTCCTGGATAGCATTGGGGTGGTTTGATCCTACGACAGTTGCCAACATCCGGACCGACATGCCACCATCAGAGGTCTTGCCCATATCCTGCACAACCTCAGCGTATGCGCCATTGAAGTGAGCGTGCCCGTTCTCGGTAGAGAATAAACTCTTGAACAAGGGATCGTGCGGGTCAAATACTGCCTGTCCGTGCTCGTTAATTGGGACATATATAACGTTAAATTGGGTACCCTTAGTAGCAGATATCGCTATGTACAGCTTGTGGTCTTTAAGAAGCTCAGGGGCATTTGCTCTGATAAATTCTGTACCCTGGGCAGTGTGCTCTACATGGAATGAGCCATTAGCCATCATGTGCGACACGTCAAATACATAGTTGCCCTGACTGTCGACACCCGTACCGTTTTCTCCCCCCCATAGTAGAAGCCGCTCGTTCATCTCCGAATGTATTGTCGAACCATTATGGTCGTATGTTCCATTTTCGTACCAAAATTGTCGGTGAATTGGCGCAAACCGGTTCGGATGAGCTTTCATATATTGATCGAAAGACATGTCAGTTGTCGTTGTCTCGGTCTGGACCGTACTGAAGGCTTCGGTTGTCGTATCAAGCTTAAAGCCATGCTTTTCGAGCATTGCCTGGGTTGCGCTATCCAAGCCACCCTTTGAATTGAACGCAATCGGTCCTATTGCATGCTTGTCCGGCCCGATCAACTCATAGCCCTTCCCTTCATGAACAACGTGGTAGCCAGGCGGCAAGTCGAGCGCGTTGTTACCAACCCTGAAACCGCTGTGCGCAAAATCAAGGTTAGGCACCTTGCCCTGTACAGCATGGTGCGTACCATGCACTAGTGCCGCTAACTCCGTCAGCCTATCCTGACCCTGTTGGAATTGTTCGCCCAAGCCTTGCATGCCGCCATCGAAAACAGCCCGCAACTCCTGTGATGCGAAGCCCATTACCCCACCGACTGCCGCCCCAACAACAGCTGCCTTAGCAGCACGGGACATCTGTAGCCGACGGAACGCCTCATCCTTCCGCGACAGATCCCATTCAAAGACAGAGCGATAGATCACGGCCCCTCTGTCCAGAATATCCGGCAGTGATCGATCCGTATTGCCAGTTATATTCTGCAAAGTCGCGTCATCACTGTCGTCTAGAATACGCTGCAGCTCAACGCGTGCACTGGATATGGCAACATCTAGATTCATACGCTCCTGCTCGACCTGCTCCTTGCTGCTGTAGCTTATGAGGTCACGGCCTAGCTCATCAGCCCCAAAACGGCGACTTCGTGGTTCGTCGGACATCGAGACTCTCGTTCGAGCCTCTATAAGAGTACCCAACAGGGCTCGGGCAGTGTCGGCATTAGGTGATGCGACGTGTTGTTCCTGAGTAGTCTGCAGCCTCTCTACAAGCTCATTGGCAGGCACCGTCTCGTAGCGAGTACCCTCCATTTGTTCACGGCGCCTACTCTCAATGTTAACCTCTCCTCCTTCGGCCATCTGCCGCGAATGGAGGCGTCGCTCCTGACTTACATGATGCACCTCACGTACGCCAGCAATTACGCCGGCTCCCACGCCGAGCCCCAACGTCCGCATCGCGGCACTCGCTGCGCTCGTAACTGTTCGCTTCGTAGTTGCTAAGGTTATAGCTACCCCGAGCGATAGCGTTGTCTCATTGACGAGGCTACCAACACGGGTACCATACAGCTTGTCTATGGCTCGATCGACAAGCTCCTTACTCGCTTCCGTACGCACGCCCATGCGCGCCTCACCCACATTTACTGACAGCGCCTTTTGAATGTCATCCAGGCTCACACTGTGCTCAAATGCACCTCGCGCGTTCCGCGCAACCGCCAAAATATTATCCGCCCATAGCAATCCCTTGTTTCGATCAAAGTCATGTCGTTGACTGCCAAAATTACTAACAATTCGGTTCTTTTCTATCTCAAGTGATGCATCGGTCAGATCACCGCGCGCATAATCGCGGACCAACTGATCAATTTCACTTCGGAATACATCGCCTCCTGTCAGCGTTTCAGCGTCCTGGTTTGATTCGCCCTCATGGATAAATTCGGCAGTAAAGCGGCTAACGACAGCTTCTGCCGCCTGTTGATGGTCTGTTGCCGTGCTGCCGTGACGCACATACAGATTGTTCGAGCCCACAATCTCGTTCTGACCCCGCCGGACTTCCCGTTGCCGTAGATAATCCCGAGCGATATTCCCATGCCAGATTCTCTTTAGAAGGCCACCCATTCCCCGCTGAGTTGTCTGTTCGCGCAAGTACTCATCTGCACTGTCTAGAGATTCAGCGACTACACCACTAGACAGATCCACCGCCTGAATGCTAAGGGCTTGCGCCAAAGCATCTGGATTGTTATAGTCAATTGCCTCTTGGATACCAGCTAGTTGCCGCTGCCTAAGCAGTGGATCTACGTCGGTGGAAACCGGTGATGTTTCTATAGAAGCCATCTGTTGCTCACGTTTCGACTATTTGCCTAGGTACAGTGTCCTGAATTCTAGCATCGCGTCCATGGTAACCCTCTCCTTGTCAGGAACATGGATGTTGATAAAGCTTTGTACTTTCATCTCATCAACCGGCTGCTGATCAAGCAGCTGAATGAACAATTCAACGCTACTACTGTCCATCGCGCCAATAATACGGCGGTTGATAAAGTCCACTAAGCGTTCACGCAAGTCATCTACCAGTTGCTTGTAAGTCGGCTCGTCGAGCTCTGGCATGCCCTTCTCCTTGAGGAGTTGTTCTATAAAAGGGGTAAGGTTTTCCATTGTTTGTTTTATGCTTCTTTCAACCAATACTTTATCGCCGGAGTTGTACTTTCGTCAACAGATAACATAGAGGCCCTGTGCATAAGTATCATAACAGGACGATTATACAATGTTTCGTAACCTATTTCAATAATCGTTCACCTGACTCCTTAAAGAAAAGCGGCCAGGAATATTTTCACTCGTTAGAGTTAGATATCCTGGCCGGATCGGTACCTTTCGCGAGGCTCGGTTATATCTCAAAGATATTGCAAGCCATCAGCAGCCCCCCTTCATAGACTCCTAGTTTCCACGCTCCCTTGAACCACCGGTTACCCAGAGATAGGAGTTGCGGACTAGCGCCTCATGTTCCCCTAAAATGGAAGAAAAGTAGGAGTGCTAGGACTAGGGCAATGAGAAGCACGACATACGTGGCTCGGCGCACCCAGCGGTGGGCATAGAGACGTTCGATTCCTTTCTCTGCTGCCTCGAAAGGCCTTCGAATGAGGACAATCACCCCTAGTGTCCGTAGCAATCTCTTGCCAACCTGCCACTTGGGCAAAACTTTGACCAGGAGCATGAGGAGGAACTTCATCAACTCCCACAGGAGAATAATGGAGATAGTCGCCACCAACGCCGTCACGACGTCGGGCAATTCGACAGTGATGCGCATTTCAAAACCTCCAAGGTTCTAGACAATACTACTCCCATGGGGAGAACCAAAAGGTACCACCTTCATCCAGTTGGAAGAGGTATATAGATATTAACATAATTTTGATGATAATGCAATAAGTAGTTTATCGTTATATAGTAAACTGGAACACGTTAGGCAGCTTGTAGTTTGAGGGCTGCAGCCAAAAGGTAATCGGCAGGTAACTCGTGGGTATCTCCGTTAATGGCTAATCTCTTGCCGTTCCTATATGCAATAGTGTCACCATTGACGCGAACAGCGATACCTTTCAGTGCCGGATGGAGGCTTTGCAGACTAGCTTGCTTGCGGTAAGATTGCAACTCTGCCTCAGAAACTCTATCGAAGGGTTTATCAATCATCAGCGAGGAAACATCAGATATATCAACCATTGACCTCTTAGCTCGTTCGGGGGCTTGACCCATACCCGGAGCGGCAACCCCTCCAAGTTCCGTAATACCCCCCGTGCCCATGGTCATAGCAAGGTCCTTCGCGGGTCGGCCCATAGTGAAGTCACCTGTCTGCCCACCAGTACCCATAGTCATACCGATACTCTTATTCGACTCTTCCGTGTCTTCCTGAGGTGGTGCGGTCTCTTCTGCTACCTTATGGCGTGTATAACCGTGTAAGTCTCCGGGGCTAGTATCTACGCCCAACGGTGTACCCATGGTACCTAGAATCGCCCTGCCTTGAGAGGTAGAAGGTACTACTGTGCTCCCGTTCCCGTTCCTGATGTCATTATCGTCATTGCCATGCTCCTGATCAGATTCCGTAGACTCCCCTACTTCTTGCGAAACACGAGTCCGCCGCTGGTCCGGAGCGGCAACCCCTCCAAGTTCCGTAATTCCCCTTCTACCCATCGTAAAATCGGAAGTTTGGCCTCCTGGGCCCATTGTCATTTCAAGGTTCTCTACTGATCGTCCCATTATCATTATCTGAGGCTCGACGGCATTGATAGCTATCGCGCCAGCAAGTCGGCTCAACGAGTTATCGCGCATGTTGTCTCCTTGCTCGAGGTTGTCACTCTCTTCGTTTTTATTGTCCTGCACATCTGGAGCTTCGGATTGCTTCAGCTTTTCTAGGCCTTTATGGGCATTTCTCTTGCCTAAGTTATCTTCATTAGCTACAGCCTTCTCAAGATCCTCGTAGCTACGACCGATCTGCCCAAGCACCGCTTGCTGCAATCCCTCCTTCTCGCTGTCTGTTAGCTTACTGAACTCCTTCCCACCCATGCCAGTTTGCACGTGTTCGTCAATAAGTCTATCCCGGATCTGCCGGGAATGGTCGCCTATATCCGCATACCCCTCCACATCTCCTCTGCCATACGGCGACGCATCGTAGGGGGAAAACATCTCCGCTTTATCCACACCTTGTGCATGCTCAATCTCAGCTTTCAGGTCCAGTATATTCCGCGGGTCAAACATCGGCTGGCGAGTAAATAGGCCCGGTACAACTTCTGTAAAGTCCGCAAGCGACCCGTCGGGCTCAAGTCCTGCAATGTTCGTGCGAACGTTTGGATCACTGTATGGTCTCGAATCGTGGAGTATTTCTGCCATAGATTTTGTATTTTTGCTTGGCCTAGGGGTTTATTTAATATTCAGTTAAGCATAAGCTTGCTATTAAGTCAAGAGTCGTTTACCGCCCATGTTTTCACTAGATCACGCACAGGTACATGGTACTATTGAACACATATGAGAGTCCTGGGCATAGAGACGAGTTGCGACGAAACAGCCGCTGCAGTAGTTGAAAACGGATGCCGGTTACTGGGCAATGCTGTGACATCTAGCATAGACCTACACATACGGTACGGCGGCGTTGTGCCGGAGATTGCCGCTCGCAGCCATATTGAGGCGATTGTTCCCGTTATCGAGCAAGCTTTACGGGACGCGGGGACAGATTGGAACGGCATCGATGCCGTCGCCGTTACCCGCGGTGCAGGTCTCGGCGGCAGCCTGCTCATTGGCGTATTAGCCGCGCGGACTATCGCTATCGCCAAACACAAACCACTCTACGGTATCAACCATGTAGAAGCGCACACCTACGCCAACTTCTTAACTGACGCTTCCCCACCCGGCTACACTATGCGTGCGCAGCAGCCGGGGTTCCCGATGCTAGCCCTGATTGTCTCCGGTGGCCATAGCCAACTGGTGCTATTCCGCGACCACTTTGACTACACACTACTTGGCCGGACAAGTGATGACGCCGTTGGCGAAGCATTCGATAAAGTAGCAAAAATACTTGGCCTCCCCTACCCCGGCGGCCCGAGCGTTGGCAAGAAAGCGCTGGACGGCGATCCCTTCAAATACAATCTACCGAAGGCTCATACCAGTAAGTACGACTTCAGTTTCTCAGGCCTCAAAACAGCGGTACTACGGCTCGCGCAGGCCGAAATCGGGGAAGACTTCACCTTCCCCTCCAAAGACCTGCCCCAGCGGCTCAGCGAACGCCAGAAAGCTGACATTGCCGCCAGTTTTCAGCGCGTCGCCATCGAGACACTTGTCGACAAGACCGTTTCGGCATACGAAGAGTTCCGGCCGAAGTCAGTCATCATCGCCGGCGGCGTAGCAGCCAGCCCTGAACTGCGGCGGCAATTGTCTGAGCGACTACCCCACTCCATTAGCTATCCTGACCTCAAGCTCTGCACCGATAACGGCGCCATGGTAGCTACGCTTGGCTGCTTTAAGATGCTGCGCAATCAGCCAGCATCTGACCCCTCTACGCTCGACATCAACCCTTCTCTCAGCATGTAGCCTTTGTAAAGCATAAGTGTTTATGCAAAACTGATACTGTAAACAAACAGAGGCAAAAACCGGGAACAGATATTGAAACAAGGGCTCGCTCCAGAAGCTCTGGTTTTTGTATCTTATTTCACGTGAATAACCCTTTTGTTTCCTATCTGATCGTACGGTGATATGATAGAGGGCATGAATATCCGTATCCAAGTTGCCACATACCGATGTTGTGGCATAGACTTTCGCGTCGCCAGGGGCGACTAATTTTTCTTTTCCCCGAAAACCCGCACTTTTGTAAGATAAGGATCGCCTATGAAACTGCCCAAAACATACGAACCACAGCTGTATGAAGCTGACATCTACGCCCTATGGGAGAAATCCGGCGCCTTCAGGCCATCAGGCAAAGGAAAGTCCTATAGCATCGTCATGCCGCCGCCGAACGCAAATGGCAACCTACACATCGGTTACGAACTGACCGCCGTCGTCGAGGATATCCCCGTGCGCTACCACCGTCTGCGCGGCTACAATACGCTGTTGCTACCGGGTGCTGACCACGCCGGTTTTGAAACGCAAGTAGTGTACGAGAAGAAGTTGGCCAAGGAAGGGAAGAGCCGCTTCGACTTTACCCGCGAAGAGCTATATCACCAGATATGGGACTTTGTAGCGCTAAATAGAAGCAATTTTGAGTCGCAGATACGCCGCATGGGCACCAGTTGCGACTGGAGCCGCTTCACATTCACCCTCGATCCGAAGATTGTTAGCCGCGCCTACGCCACCTTCAAGAAACTCTGGGACGATGGATTAGTCTACCGTGGTGAACGCCTCGTCAATTTCTGCACCTTTCACGGCACAGCCTTTGCCGATATCGAGGTAGAGTACAAGGATGAACAGAGCCACCTCTGGTACATCAAATACCCTTTGACTGATGGCAGCGGCAGCATCACCATCGCCACCACCCGTCCCGAGACGATGTTCGGAGACACTGCCGTCGCAGTGCACCCGGACGACAAGCGGTACAGACAGTTCGTCGGCAAGACAGTGAAGCTGCCATTAACTGACCGCGAGCTCCCCGTTATCGCCGATGACTTTGTAGACCAGGACTTCGGTACCGGCGCCGTGAAAATCACACCCGCACACGACCCGAATGACTTCGAGGCAGGGAACCGGCATGATCTGCCACGGGTTACCGTTATCGACTTCGAAGGCAAGATGAACAGTGAAGCGCCAGAAGCCTATCGCGGCCTGACGGTCGATGAGGCACGGAAGAAAGTTGCAACCGATCTGGAAGGGCAGGGGACTCTCGAGAAAACCGAGGATTACACCCATAGCGTTGGCCACTGCTACAAGTGTGGCACGGTCATCCAACCGTTGCTACGCGATCAGTGGTTTGTTGACATGGAGCCGCTCGCCCAAGAGGCGATCAAGCGCCTGGAGGCCAAGGAGATTACGTTTTATCCTGATGCCAAGCGCGAGCAACTCATCACCTACCTGAAAGGCCTACACGACTGGAACATCAGTCGACAGATTGCATGGGGTATCCCGATCCCAGCGTTCCAAAACGTCGACAACCCCGACGACTGGATCTACGACGAACGTGTCGATCAGGAGATTATCGAGATTGAGGGCAAGACGTACCACCGTGACCCAGATGTCTTCGACACGTGGTTTTCGAGCAGCAGTTGGCCGTACGCAACGCTCGGCTACCCTGATAACGACGATTTCAAGACCCTCTATCCGCTCAGCCTGATGGAAACGGGTGGCGAGATTCTCTACCCGTGGGTTAGTCGGATGATCATGCTCGGCCTCTATGTAACGGGGCAGATACCATTCAAAGCGGTATATATCCACGGCTACGTCATGGCAGAAGACGGCTCCAAGATGAGCAAAAGCGTCGGTAATGTCGTTGACCCGATGCCGGTAATCGACCAGTACGGCTCGGACGCCCTCCGCATGGGTATCATTGCCGGCCGCGCACCGGCCGTGAACCGTGGCTATGATCCGCGGCGCGTGGAAGAAGCACGCAACTTCTGTAATAAGCTCTGGAACATCGCTCGTTTTATCGAAGATAGCGCCGGTGACGCCGATCCGGCTGAGATGAAGCCTAAGACTCCGGCCGATCATTGGATATTGAGCAAATTACAACAGTTACAACAGGGGTTAGAGACAGAACTGGAAGCGTACCGGTTCTCTGAGGCATATGAACGGCTATACCACTTTGTCTGGGATGACCTAGCCGACTGGTATATCGAGGCCAGTAAGGGAGAGCCGAACAAGGCACTTCTGATGCACGTCTTGCGGGATACGCTCACTATAGCCCACCCGTTCGCTCCATTCGTAACAGAAACGATCTGGCAGACCTTGAACGGGGAGGGGAAAGACATCCTAGCAGTGCAGCAATGGCCCAAACCCGTCGCCGCGGACGAAGCCCAGGCGCGGGTATTTGCCGATATCCAGGCCATTGTTAGCGAAGTCCGTTTCATCACCCGAGCACTCGGTGTAGCCGACGCTACCTTGTATTACACCGACGTTCCATTCCTTAAGGAAAATGCCGCACTTATCAAGCGGCTTAGCCGGCTGAGTGCCGTCAGCGAAGTCCGTGACGGCAATGGCTTGTTCCTGACGAATACACCGTACCGCTCCTGGCTCGACATCGACCCGACGACAGCGACACGCTTTTTGCACCAGCTCGAAGCCAAGAAAGCGGTGCAGGAAGCGGCAATTAAGCGACTCGAAGAACGACTAGACAACAAAGCTTATATGCAAAAGGCCCCGAAGCACGTCATCGAAGACACGAAAGCTCAGCTCTCTGACGCAAAGGAGCGACTCGCGGCCACGACCAAAGAGTACGAGCGCTTCCAACCAGCTGCTTAGCTTAGACCTGGCTCTTAGGCTGCAGCCGGCTCGAGCGCTTCGCGGACACGGGCGATCGATTCCTCGGGGCGCGAATCATCGAACCACATGACATGCCAGCCGAGTTTCTCGGCAGCCATAAGGTTGGCGCGCGTGTCATCGACAAAAAGAATTTCCTCTGGCTTACAATCTGCACGCTTTTCAGCCAACTCGTATATAGCCCGCTCCGGCTTCAGGAGATGGGCCTCGGAAGAATCGATAATCGCGTCATAACGTACATCGGGTATGAGCGCACGCTGCAGCATGCTTGGTACCAGCCCCGCCATAGTGTTCGTAAGTAACCCGACACCGTAGCGTTCGCGTACCCAGGCGACGAGCTCGGCGACCTTCGGGGTAGGCTCGGTTGCGCCAAGATAATACTTGGGCCAGTCAAAATCCGGCAAGTGTAGCCGCTTGCCGAGCGCCATATTGAACTCAGCCATCGTCATATCGCCGCGACATGCGCGATCGTTGTAGTGCCAGAAGGTCGTCTCGACGACATCGGATGGCAGATCACAGTCGATACCAATATCCGTGAATGCACGGTAGTAGAAGCGCGCCAGGCAGCCATTCACGTCAAAATAGACAAAGCGTACGCCACTACGGGAACGCATGGGCCGGCTACCAGTAGCCGGTGGCGCGCCCACCAACTGATCTAGACTTATACCTAGCACACCGGCAATACTCTGGATGGTAAAGACCGACGGCGTCTTGATAGCGCCGCGCTCAATCTTGGCCAACGTTGAGTAGCTCAAGCCCGCCTTTTGACATAGTGTTTGTTGTGTCAACCCTGCGGCCTGACGTGCTGCCTGAAGGCGCTGACCGAGTTTCTGCTCATCAGATACGCTCACAGCGGGCTCCCTCATTACCACAGCGACAACCCACGCCGCTACCACCTACATACATAGCCATATAGTACCAGTTGGGCGTCAAAAAGAGAAGGTATCTAGTATAAAACGGCCAGGTGCGTCCTACATGCTGAACACAAACTTCAGCAGAGTAAAGAAGAATATGAAGGCAGCTATCCCCGCAACCGCAGCGGCCATCGTCACGCTTGCCGGCCTGGCATTTCCCGTCGACAGGGAAATCTTCGACCAGACAAAACCCCCAACACCGAGGCCGAACAGAAGTGATACGAGCAACGGTGACATGCCCCTATTGTACGGGGAGCCGTAGCAGATCTGCAAGCTGCTCCAGCTGGGCATGATCGGGCTCGGCGTTCATATCCTGACGAGCATGCCACTCATCAACGGTATTGAATGGAATCAGCTGGACATGGGCATGCGGCACATCAACACCGACGACCCGCTCGCCGATATACTTTACCTCGAGTACCTCGCGCAAATGTAGCGCTACTTTCTTGGCCGCATCCATAACCGCCTGATAATCTTCCACCGACAGGTCCCAGACGAACTCTATCTGTTTCTTCGGTACAACCAATGTATGCCCGGGCCGCACTGGGTGGATGTCCAGGAAGGCAAGCGTCAGCTCATCCTCGTACAATTTGTACGCCGGAATCTCTCCTTTGATAATCTTCGTGAAAATTGAATCTTCCATAGGGTGATTGTAACATTGGCGGAGAGGGAGGGATTCGAACCCTCGGTACAGTTGCCCGTACACCGCTTTTCGAGAGCGGCACCATCAACCACTCGGCCACCTCTCCATTCATGGGCATGTGACATGCGTCATAGCCGCCGACGGCAGCCTCATTATATCCTCAGTTACAGGATTAACAAAAGATAAGCACTTTGGGGTAGAATACACATATGGCAAAAAAGGACGAACGCAAAGTCATCGATAAGATCTTAGTCTTCTTGGGTGTCATTACTATGCTGACACTACTAGCTGCCGGTGGTGTCGCCTGGTGGGCGTCGTCATTCATAACAAACCAGGTATCGGGCGAACTAACAGCTCAAAATATATATTTCCCAGCTCATGGCGCCGCCGCCTTTACTGCCCTACCGGCAAGCGACCAGCAGGCGATAGGGCAATATGCCGGTACGCAGTTATCTACCGGCCAGCAGGCTAAAGTATACGCAAATAACTTCATCGGGGTCCATTTGCGTGAGCTTGCGGGCGGCAAAACGTACGCCGAGGTAAGCGCGCTCGCCCAACAGGATCCGACTAACCAGAAATTGCAGCAGCAGAAAGCTACACTCTTTCAAGGGGAGACCTTGCGAGCTATCCTCTTGAATGCCTACGCGTTCGGCACCATGGGAGAGGTAGCTCGCTTGACAGCGATCATCGCTATCGTTGGGGGTGGCATCATGTTTATTCTTGTGCTGCTCGGTTTGCGCCACCTCGCCTCTCTCATCTAAGGCTCTGGCATCTTCAAGGAAATTGTGCTAAGATTACCCCTGTTGCAATTTCTTCAAAAAGGAACAGAGCAGCGTCAGCTCGCCTGAAGGGCGAAACCGGATTCACTCCGATAGGCGCGATGAGAGAAACCGTGAGAATCTCTCATACAGTAAGCACCTGTAGCTCAGCTGGATAGAGCGTTGGCTTGCGGAGCCAAAGGTCGTAGGTTCGAATCCTGCCAGGTGTACCAATGAAAATACCCGCCCCCGCGACGGGTATTTTCATTGGCTATTCGTGAGGATGGCGACTGTCTAATAAGCGAAACGAATGGCGATTCGTACAGGCTGAGATGGTACAGGAGTTTATTCCAAGCTAGATTTGACGGAACACGGATCAACATGCTGCGCCTGGAGCTTACGTGTTACGGCCGCGATGAGGTGCTGCCTCGAGATTGTCTTGTCCTGGAGCGCTGCCGTCAGACCTGCTTGTATCTCCTGCAACAACGCCGTATCGCTACTGAGGTCGGACGGCGGGTCGGCGGCAATCACCATGTCGTTACCCGCGGCGACGGCATCCACTACTGCCGTCGCTTGGTCCGTTACGCTTGTTACCGCAACGGCACTGAGAGAATCGGTCATGACCAGATCCGCGCTATACCCAAGCATAATGCGCAGGTAACTATCCACTACCGGACTCAGGCTCGCCGGACCGGTGAACCAACCGGGTACAGTCTGATTGCCTACCATTACAGCCGTACCGCTAACAGCCATGCCGTTCTCGTAGGGGAGGAAGTCTCGCTGCCGCAGACTACTGAACGGTGGCGTAGTGGCAAGCGTGTAATCGGTATTGCCGGTAGCAGAACCCATGCCTGGAAAGTGCTTGAGCACCGGGACCAGTCCCGCCGCCTCCCAACCACGAACATAGGCTTCCGCAAAATTGGCAACCGTCTGCGGATCGCTCGAGAAGACGCGGCTCCCGAGTACGCCATCACCCTGTGTCGGTGCGACATCGGCCAGGGGTCCTAGTACCATATCCACTCCGGCGGCTTTCAGCTTCTGTCCGTACCGTGTAATTAACTGCTGCGCCTGGGCAGGAGTCATTGTAGCGGCAGCCTCCCGTGGTGAGGGAAGGGCACCGAGAACCGTAAAGCGCTGTATTATCCCGCCCTCTTCGTCACTGGTAATAAGAGGGGGTACATTAAGGCTGGCGGCGGTCGTCTTGAACGCCTGAATACTACCATCATACGGCTCAATGGGAGCTGATGTCAGGACTACGCCACCTATGCTGAATTGCTTGATAAGCGACGCCCGGGACGCCAAGTCCCGGCCATCTATGCCAACTATCAGTACCTGGCCGGTCAGGAAGCTGTCCGGCAGATGGGCAGTACATTGTTCCGAGGTTAGCATGGGAGGCTTAGGTGTAGTCACGGACGGAGCCGCTACCTTGCGTGCCGGGCCTAACAGATGAAATGTACCCAGTAGTGCGAGGGTTAGTAGGCAAATTGCGCCTAGCCCCAGCGGAATGCGCTTTATACTCATGTGCCTATTCTAACGCCTCTTGCTGTCATCATTACAACTTTCATATTGCTACAATGAGAGGGCAACGCATGCGACCAAGCTATTCAAGCAGCGTGTCTTGGAGCAGGGAATACTCGACCCTGTCGGCATCCACCATAAATTCGCTTCGGGCATCCACGGCCGCAAGCTGGACTTTGACCTGATACCGGATAGTGAACCCTTATATATCTAGTGGATCGCTCTAAACGTACAGGTAATACGGATGTCTGGCCGTTTGGCGATTACCGTTGTAGGCGTTGTGAATGGCACGAACGGCTAGCGGCTCATCACATACTCATAAGAGAAAGTCATTAGTGGAAAGTTGTTTTTTATCTGCGATCATGAGTTACACTGGAATGATGGATGAAGTCATAAAACTTGTGGCCAAGTACGGACTAGTAGTACCGATCCTACTGGCACTGTATACATTTATTAAATTGGAGAATCGGCGCAGGCAGGTCGAGTTCGCCATACTGATCGTAGGCAGCGGAGTCCTGAGCCTAGTCCTCGCTAAGGTTGGCGGTCATATTATCAGTGACCCGCGACCGTTCGTCGTCGGGCGCTTTACGCCACTACTGCCACACGTGAACGATAATGGCTTTCCGTCGGACCACACATTGCTGGCGTCGCTCCTCGGCTACGTTACCTTGCGCTACTCTCGCTGGGCGGGGAGCGGCGCGCTCGCCGCCGCCGCAGTTATTGGCTTGGCACGGGTTGCAGCCGGTGTACATCACCTCGAAGATATCATTGGCAGTTTCGTCATTACCGGAGTGGCAACGCTCGTCGTTTTACTTCTCATCAAATTAGTAACAAGCCGGGAACGGTCCGATCAGGAAGCGTCGCGTCCCTGAGCAGCCTTCAACTTATCGGCATGCCGCTCACGGTACATACCAATCACATGAATGGCAATGATGAGAGCGATTATCGCAACAATAACAGCGATGGAAAAACCCGCATAGCGCGCAATCTCATTATGGAGCGTAATACCGATCCGCTTGCCAAGTGTCAGATAGAATAGGATCCAGATAGAGGTTGAGATGAAGGTGCTGATAATGAAGGTGAGATAGCTGATACCAGAAGTGGCCGCGAAGACGGTGACAGGAATACGCAAGCCGGGGATATGCCGGCCAACAATAATGCCAAGTGCGCCGAAGCGCGCAAACCAACCCTCAGCCCGCTTGATATGCTTCTCTTTCAGGAAAATGAACTTACCGAGCTTGAGGACAAGCCATTGCCCCCACCGCCGCGAGATAAAGAATAGAATACTCGCACCCGCCAAAGCGGCGACCTGGGCTGCGAGGAACGCCTGCCACAACCCCGGGCCGTTCGGGTGCAGTGACAACCGGTAGCCGGTATAAGCCAGGATCATATCGCCATTGATAATCGGTAAGGGGATGCCGGCCTCTTCGACGAACAGAAGCAAGAGCGGTGCCAGAACAGCTTTCGACGCCGCATACTGCTGAACCATGTCGACCAACTTGTCGACCCAATCAAACATCCCCAGGATATAAATTGTCACCCTTTCAGTGTACACGTTCTACTACCGGCACTGAAACCGTACTACTACGCACTACCATCCGGAAAATGCGAGCGTTCGTTATAGAGCTGATAAGCTCTCCGGTCGGCTTCGATGAGTGGCGTTTGTAACGAACGCGGCCATAGTCCGAACGACCGTAACGCGTCAATCTCAAACCCGTACATGAGTACTTGCGCCTGCAGATAGATCCAAGACAACAGTCCGAGAACAATGGCGAACGTGCCATACAAGCTATCAAGCCGGTTCAGCTCACGCGTCACGATGTAACCACCGAGTAATTGCAGAAGTTCCAGACTGATAGCTATCAGCAAACTGCCCAGCCAGATCTTACGCAGGGGATGCTGCCGCGAGGCTCCCATCTGAATGATAATAAGAACCCAAAAGAGCAAGAAGGTTGTCAGCAAACCAGCCAATGCATGGAAGACCCAGCTACGACCGAGTGTCAGCGTGTAACCAGAAATTGCCGAAGTAAATACGAGGCCTACCCCTGCCGTTATGACGGTAACCATACTGCGCAACAGGTTATGGGGAAACATGATACGCTTAACGCGCGGCACGCCCCACATTTGATCGAGGCTACCTCGCAACACGTCGGCCACGCCATGCGCACCATACAATGTTACGAACAGTCCAAGCGCCAGTGCCACTCCGGTCTCTCCCAGGCTATGAATATTGCGCTCCAGCTCACTGCCAATAACCGGCACGTAAGCCGTCACACTAGAAATAATATGCTCACTAGCTTCTGGGTTGTTACGCAGCAACAGCTTAAGCACACTGCTAAGGATGAGCAGCAATGGAAAAAGTGACAAGAATCCGTAATAGGTCAGTAGAGCTGCCCGATGACCACCTTCATCTTCAGAATACTTTCTGATCAGCGCCAATGGAAAACCAAGGACACTGTGCCGACGCTGCAACCGGTCAAGTCGCCTAACCAGACGGCCAAGGGAGTTGAATAGTGACATAGCCCTCTCATTGTATCGGCTACACGGCCAAGAGCAAGGGCGATAGGGGTGCTTTTCAGCGATACTGATGCACTATCGTTAGAATATTTACAGCTTGACCCAAGGGATGTCCGGTAGCATGATGGGTATTACGTTAAGGAGGGGGGTGCTATGGTCTACTACGACGAGGATATGCTGATGGAAAGCTTCGATAAGTGGGACAATCGTGAACGCCGTCAGCGGTTCTTACGACGCATGGAGCACAAGCTTAACGCGAAAGAGTACCGTATTGCTGAGAATCCCAATCGTTAGCACGGTTCCGTACCCGAGCATTACCACGAGAGTTCAACCCCGTTCTAGAATCTAATTTGTCGCATTAAGCTATCGGCAAGGTTTACGCGCGACTCCTCCATGGGTAAGTACGCGTTGAGCAGGTGGACAATTTTTGCCTGATCTCTTGGGTCAAAATAGACCGTAACGTACATGGCAAAACGTTTAAGCGGAGTAAGCTGGATACTGGAAAAAGTTCCTTCCGGTATAACCGAAAACGAACGGAAGTCCTTGAAGGCATAGTGCCGGCCGCCAATGGTGAGACCGTGGAGATCGAGCATATAAGATTGCTCCCGTGGCTTATGGCCCGCATAAGCGCCGAGTAGCAAGAGCGCAATAGTAACGGTAACGGTCGGGAAAAAATCGCGCGTAATTAGCCAAGTGGCAATTGCAATCACAACCGTCGCGGCCCCAAGCGCCACATACCAACTGACGGACTTACTATGCGTAATATATTCCGAGGCAGTCCAGGTAATAGCGGTGTCTGGTGTCTTCGCCTGCGCGCTGGTCGCTTCTTCCGCTTGGGGTGTAGCCTCTGGCATCTGAGTAGGCGTAGAAGCCGTGGACGCAACATTGTACCCACCGCCTACTACCACCGCTTCTTCGGGGCGGAAGAGGTCTGGATTCTCGTTCTGAGCCCCTGGATACTCATGCTCGTCCATTAGCGCTATTGTAGCGCCCTCTTAAGGTATTGCGCAAATTACGGAGAGAATAGTTGCCAGAGGGCAATGAGCGGCAAGCTTACTTAGACTGGTAAGGAGAGAGGGGATGTAGCTTCAGCCAGGAATGGCTTTGTTTTTTAAGGACTCGTCGTACTTGGCTTCTGCATATAGTACTCGTAATCGCTCGTACTATCGGACCATCTTTTAGGATTCGAATACTTGTTCAGCAAGATAAATGAGGCCCTTGGTAGGCCTCATTTATCTTGGCGGAGAGAGAGGGATTCGAACCCTCGCGGGAGCTTGCGCCCCCCTAACGATTTAGCAAACCGTCCCCTTCAACCACTTGGGTACCTCTCCTCGTCGACATCACCTTGAGAGTTAGCTAGCCAACCGCCAAAACAAGCTTGTGCGCTTGGCTAGCTAACTCACCGGTACGTCTCCTCTTATTTTTACAAACAGTTTCTTGGTTTGCAAAAATGTATCGATCTTTACCCGGGTAATTTTACTATGTAAGAAGACTCTTGGCTAGAGAGAGTGGCCGGACATGGTAAGCTAAAGGGAAGAGACGAGAGCCGTGCAGAGGCAAAGAAAAGTTATGAGTAAGCTCCGCCACCTTAGAGCGGCATTGCAAAGTGCTAACGCGTTCGCAGTATCTCATCCGCGGACTGTTCGAGCCGGCAAGTTTCTCGTCCTGTTTATCATCTTCTTTCTATTGTCGCTAAGCCGGCTCGATCCTGATTTCGGCTGGCACCTACAGGCGGGTAATTTTATCCGTGCGCACGGCATTCCTGCGCACGATGTTTTTACGTATACGGCCCGGTCGTTCGCCTGGATTGATCATGAGTGGGGTAACGACGTCGTCACCTCGTTGTTCTACAACCTCGGCGGCTATACGTTGCTGGCGGTGCTCTTTGGCTTACTCTGGAGCGGCGCACTTATCGTTGCCGGCTGGCGATCACGCATACTCACACTACTCCTCGCTTCCATTGCGCTTTTCCCCTATAGCGGCATTCGTGTTATCGCCTGGACAACACTACTGTTAGCGCTGACATTCGCCATAATTCGCAGTCGGCATCAGAAGCTCGTCTGGCTACTGCCGCCATTATTCCTCCTTTGGGCCAACCTGCACGGCGGTTTCATCGTCGGTCTTGCCGTTGTGCTATACGCTGGGCTCTATCGACGCCGGGTCGACATACTGGCAATCCTGCCTTTCGCGGTCCTCGGAACACTCATTAATCCTTACGGCCCGTGGCTCTATGTAGAGATAGCTCGTACTATTTTTGATCCATCACTGCATACGCAGATTGGCGAATGGATGCCGTTACTTATCGAGTCGCCAGTGTTCGTATTTCTTGTCCTCTGGGGACTCGGTACGATCCTCTATGAGTGCCGGCCACTTAATCGCTGGCTCCGTCCGAGTATTCTTATGTTGGCGGGTTCGTTGTCTGCGGCGCGCAACTTCCCCTTGTTTATCATCACTGCTACCGATGAAGTAGACGCATACCTTGGCCGATTATGGCACCTCGTTACAGGTCCGCTGCCGTGGATGAGTCGGGTAATGACATTGTGCATTGCCGCATTTCTCGTCGTCATGGCAGTTTATGGCATCAATATTTCATTCTTGAGCCCCGAGATGGCGTATCCTACTCAAGCGGTTACCTATCTTCAGGCTCATGGCTGCAATGGTGGCAATTTGTTCAATAGCTATAACTATGGCGGCTACCTCATATGGAAATTACCGGAGATGCCGGTCTATATTGACGGGCGGATGCCAAGCTGGCGCGACACAAGCGGACAAAAATACATTGACCACTACGAAGCGCTAATCGGGGGACGCGTCCCGTATCAGACTGATTTCAACGCCTACAATATACGTTGTGCCGTCATCGAGAAAGCGCCGGCTGCTCAGCCACTCATTACAATACTCAGCAAACATGGTTGGAATATGCGCGTCTCGACAGATAGCTATGTACTGCTAACGGCACCTTAAAGCAAAGGGTGCTTTCTTGAACCCTGCATGCAATGCTCGCTCATCACCTACATTATCAAACCCTATAGATCCTCATGCACTCCAGATCAACAAAAGACAAAACCCGCCTGAAGGCGGGCTCTGTCTTTGGCGGAAGGGGTGGGATTCGAACCCACGAACCCTTGCAGGTTTCCGGTTTTCAAGACCGGTGCACTCGGCCACTATGCGACCCTTCCATCCGCGATGGTTAACGCTCGGGGATATGGTAAATTATATCCCTTCGCTACTTGGTCAGGCTGCTTCGCATTTGACTAGCCTCAAGACCGTTGCCTTAAACCACTCGGCCACTCTTCCGTAACAGGGGTGATTATAGCAGACTACTCGACAGCAGCCTATGCTTGGGCAAAACAACGCCGAGACACGTTTTACTCTAGCAACTTTAAGCGTTCGCGCTGCAGCCTCCAGTGTCGCGCCTGTCGTTATGACGTCATCGACGGGCGCTATACGGGTAGCTTGGATCTTGCTCTGCGAGGCAGCGAGCCATAAGATGCGCCTGGTCATAACCGCGCCGACGCACCCGCGACATCACCGTGGGCACATAGGTAAGAATGGTACTCTCGGGAAGCGGGGAGCGTATGGTAAGAGAGTCTGCTGCTTCGTGTGCACTTGGTACAGGGGACTGGTCTTGCGGCAGAAGTGACACGTTTTGCCCCGTGCTCAGCGCATGACAGCAGTAGCAGCGCTTGATGGCAATCGCCGACCTGCCGCGGCACATCCAACACAGACATGTGGCGCAATAACGGCAGGCAAACTGTCAAACATGGGCGTGTTGTATTTAAAGCGTTGTAAATATAGAATCCAGTTGTTGCACTCCGTTAGTCCACTAAGCTATACTGCTAATAAGACAAAAAAGCAAGAGAACTGTAGATTAACCTTTGGAGGGTAACACATGGCGCGACGTAATCAGCGCGACGATGATCTTTTATTGGAAGATGATGAGCTGACCGCGGCATTCTTGGGTGAGGAAGACCTTGGCACGACTGACGATACTGCCCAGCCGGCAGCGCCGACTGCGAGTGATTGGGGTGACGACGATCAGGCGGTCCCAGGACAGCTCGCTGTCGATGTATACGAGACGAAGGAACGTCTTGTTATCAAGGCACGTACTGCCGGCGTCAATAAGAACGACCTGGATGTCAGCATTTCTGATAATCAGCTGACCATCCGCGGCACCTTGTCGGCCGGCAATGAGGACGAGGTAGAGAACTACTTCCTGCAAGAGTGCTACTGGGGGGAGTTCTCCCGTACTATCGCTCTGCCGGTTCCGGTCAAAGAAGACGACATCGAGGCCGTCTTGAAAGACGGCGTCCTAACCGTGAGCTTTGGCAAGGTCGAGCAGAATACCGTTAAGAAGATCCAGGTTCTCTAGAGGATCCTGTATACCTACCATAGAGCAGCCAAGGGCTGCTCTATTTCATTTACACGCTAGTTTGACCCAGCTCAAAACCAATATAAAAGAATGGCTTCCTAAGAAGCCATTCTTGACCGATTAGCATTACTGGTCTAGCTAGCCACCGATATTCACTGCTTGGGCGAGAACAAAGTGGACAATAAGCTGTGCTAAAGCAACGATGACAAGGCCGATGATAGCGTAGATGAGTGTCTGCTTTGCAGCGCCAACCTTGCTGGAATCACCGCCTGACGTGATGTAACGCAAGCCGCCAACGATGATCATGATCACGGCAATAACACCTACGATTGCCGAGAAGATGTTGATGATAGTCGTTAATAAGGTATTAAAGTCTGTTGTCGTACCTGTTGGCGTACAGCCCGTATTACCGCTAATATCAAAGTTGCTGCCACAAGTAAGACCGCCCTGTAGGTTCGTTAATGCGAGTACAGGTGATACCGCAAGCGATGGCACTAGCAGCATAGCCACTGCAGCTATACTTACCAGAATGGTTCGTAACTTTTTCGTCATTGATATTACCTTTCTTAATCCTTGTGTACACTTATAGCATACCGTCGACTAGTTCAGCAAGAGTTTCCCGCTTATGCTCTGAAACCTTACTGAATGATGTCGCTAATGAGCGTATGGACAATAAGCTGTGCTAAAGCAACGATGACAAGGCCGATGATAGCATAGATGAGCGCACTTTTGGCACCCGCTACTTTGGATGGATCACCACCTGAAGTTACAAATCGCACGCCTGCAATAATAACCATAACAACCGCTACGAGGCCGATGATAGCGGATAGGAGGTTGATAACCACACTGACCGCATTGTTCACGGCAGCCCCTTGGTCACCACACGTGCTACTGCCAGTTAGATCAATCCCACTACAGATTTCGTTTGCCGTCTGACTCTGCGTCCCAGCTGTACCCCCGCCCCCGACGGGCGTTATACCCATGACAAATACACTTGCTACCCCCGCCAATAAAATTGCGACTCCTTTCATACGTACTCCTTCCTATAGCTTGCTTACGACTAAGCCTATGATGCTGTCTGCCAGTAAGATAATAATCACGCCAATAGCCGTGGAAACAATGGTCGCTTTGGCTGCTTTTGTCCTGGCAGGATCACCACCGGACGATATATAGCTCAGGCCAGCCAGAATCAAAATAATAACTGCTGCAAGGCCTGCGACGGCGGCCGTTATGTATGCGGCCTTCAAGATTATGCCGTTCGGACCAACGAGTGGGTTACTTGAACCATTGTTTTGATCCTGACAAACCGCACTATCACTGCCGCCATTCTGGCAAACGGTGCCGACCACATCAAAAGCATAGACCGGCGGCCCTAAGCTCAGAAAACCTTCACAGCATACTACGATAAAAGCAAGAAGAACTACGATGTTACGCTTCATACCAGATGCACCACTAACGATACGATAGACTGTGCAACGATGACGACAATAAGGCCCACAAGCGCGTATATAATTGTACTCTTCGCAATCGCTGTTGCCTTCGGATCACCTTGGGATAATACATATTTTATACCGCCAATAACCATAATAAGTACCGATACCGCACCGATAACACCGAAGGTAATACTGAGGAGCGTCTGGACAACATTAGTACCCGCCAGGTTTGGCAAAGACGTCAGATCCAAACGGCCAATATTCTTTCCTCCGTTCGTGCCGCCAAGTGCCGCTGCCAAGAATGTCACAAATGTAACCGCCAAGATAGAGGTAGCCAAGCCGCCAAGTGCGTAGAGAATGCCCGTTCGCGCCTTCGCCACCTCATCCGGCGAACCCTGGCTTGCAATGAACCGCACGCCTGCGTAGACAACGAACACGACAGCCAGCAAGCCAGCCAAACGCAGAAGATCGTCAACAATTGCCAACAAGATAAGGGGAATACTACTGTTGGGGCCGAGTACAACAAATTTTGTCGAATCGATACCGCATTTAGCATCTCGGGGCAAGTACGCGTACCAGGGCTCCAGAAATCCTAGGAATGAGCTATCTGAGCACTGCGCAGCAAACAGCATGAGCAGGTTACTGACCATTCAGAATTCCTCCTGGCACCATAAACTGCAAGAATGCATAGAGTAGACCATATGAGACGAGCGCAATCAGGGCATTGACAATGTGTTTCTTACCCGACGCTGCCCGCTGTGGATCACCGGCTGAGGTAATGTATTCAATACCTCCCCATATAATGCCGGCTATAATCGCTATACCGACAAGCGCCGAGAACGCCTGAATGAACGGATTAATATATTTTGTAAACAGGCAGCCTGTCGCGTCAGCCTGCTGGCTGGTCGACCCATTCTCTCCGCCTGTCGAACACAGCTGTGCATCATTGGGACAAGAAAGTTCATTACCGTTATATGCCGCCTCCTCAGTTGGACAGCAGCCATTAGTAGTGTCCACCTGGCCAGACGGGCACGTTGCTGATGATTTGTCAGCAGCATGAGCATAAGGGAGTATGGTCAGTAAACAGGCACACATCGCAATAGTAACCACTATACCTGTTTTAGCTACGAATCTGCGCATATTATTCGTAAGTATTATATGACATTTCTAGACAAGACTATACAGCGTGATTTCCGACCTAATCAATAGAGTCATATTCTGCTAGTCTTTTTACCCAGCGTTAGTTATAGTGATGCATATATAGATAGCAGAGAAATGCGCAGAATAATTAGCTGTAAAAGGTTGAGTTTGCACTGTACGGGCATCTTTTTTGCACCCCTTCTTTTTATAGTCCTTCTCATAATTCTCGTTCCTACAACTCCCAGGACTGCATACGCGGCAACAAAATTTCAGACACCGACTAGTGGTCAATGGCAAGATGCTAATACAATAACTGCCGACAATGGCGAAACGTTCACAAAGCTAGACGTCATTAATAACGGCCAAGCGATGCGCCTTAAGGCAACCGCTTCTAGAAAATCTATTAACGGTGCCTGTTTATTGGATGGTCTTGTAGTTGGCCCAGTGCCAGGCCAAAACTTTACATCTTTTTTCAACGCCACCCAGGCTGACTGGATCGTATGGGATGCAAATTGTAATACCAATGGTCACTCTACGGAAGGGGGCCAGATATCGCTTACGAATACGTTCAGCAATGTCGTACCCACCGCAACATGGACAGGTAAGAATCCGGGGACAATTTCCTTTGACGGCTCTACATACACGCAGAGTTCTATAAACGGTAACGATATGACACTCACATACGCGGTAGCTGATAACCCCTGTACAACATCCTACACTATGGTAGTCAAGGACTATAAGAACGCCAAGACTGCAATCGAGACGGACACCCAGCATTCCAGCTCTGGCCCCCCCTGCCAGACAAACACTATAACAGTAACGCTCACAAACACTTTCGATAGCGCCCCCGATAACGGTGGTACCGATAACTCGAGCAATAAAGATCCTTGTCCAGTTGACTCTAACTTCCTACTACGGTGGGTTACCTGCCCAGTACTTGATAGCATGGACAGCACGGCATTGTTTATCAATAACATCATCGGTAGCCTCCTCGCTTTTCCTGTCGGTGAAATATTTAGCACCTCCTCCGGATTCCAGGAGCCATTCGATGTCTTCCGGAATGCTGGGCTAGCCCTGCTCGTCATTGCTGGACTTGTAATGGTCATTGGACAGGCACTAGACCTGACCATACTCGAACCGTATACCGTGCGTAAGGCACTACCACGCATTGCCCTTGCTGTCATAGGTATCTCTCTGGCGTGGCCATTGTTACAATTTGCACTCGTTCTCACGAACGACCTTGGCTATTGGATTGGGTCTATTATAATATCCGTCGCGCATGCTCAGGGCAACGGCGGCCCTAACAATCCTCTCTTATTTTCTCTAAGCGGCGATCTTGCAGGAATGATCGGCTTAATCTACGCCGCTGGTTCTATCTTTGCAATAGCAACGCCAGGAGGACTGCTTGCACTTCTCGGCACTATATTATTAGCACTCCTCATCGGCCTGCTCGTACTTGCATTCCGGCAAATTGTCATCTTTATATGCATTATGGCGGCGCCTTTAGCTATTGCCTCCTCAGTACTACCAGGTACGGAGAAATTCTGGAAGTTCTGGAAGGATACGTTCATAACAACACTTGTCATGTACCCGATCATCATGGCATTCCTTGCGGCTGGCGCGGCCATGGGCCATATCGCCGCGTCCGTGAAGACGGGTGGCATCCTGATGAATTTCCTGGCAATTATCCTCTATATTGCACCGTACTTCCTGATTCCATTTTCATTCAGGTTAGCCGGCGGCCTAATGAGTACCATATTCAGTGTTGCCAATGACCGTACGAAGGGTCCGTTCGACAAACTTAGAAATTTCCGCGAAAGTGAAGCCGAGTGGCTCAAACAGGAGCGCATGGCGGGCAAGACACGCTTCAGCAATACGCGGATGGGTGACCTGTACCGCCGATTTAACACTCGAGGTGGTATCAGCTTCAGTCCGGCCGGGGAGGCGAAATACCAGGAGGGTGAAAAGCGCCGTCGTGCTATGCTTGCCGCCAAAGCAGTGGAAGATGAAGGTGGGAACGTATCGGGCGACGACGCCGCTATGAAAGCGGGTATGAGAGCTCGCAACGAAGCCGAATACCGAACCTTGTATCAGCAGTTTGGGGGAAGAGCTGAAGATGTCGAGTCATCTATGGGATCTATCAGATCAGCATTCGGAGAGATCGGTAATGACAGCACCCAACTCGCTAGCTATATGGCACTCATGAAATCAGTATCCAGTTATAACTTAGATAATCCTACGGTACTGGCTCAGAGGCTCGGCAAAAACGTAAACCAGCTTACTGGTGATGACTGGAAAGGTGAACGCGAACGTGTGTACGGAGAAATGATTCGTGACACTCAATCCATGGTGGACAGGGGCTTAATCAGCGAATCCGTCGGCGTTATGGCAGTAAAGTCACAGCCGGGACGTGAGCGAGCCGGTATGGGTTTCGGAGCCGTCCAGAAAGCTGTACGCGGATATGGAAAGACTTACACTGCGGCACAGAATGCCGATCTTGGCAATGACTTACTTGATGCATCCTTGGAGGGTACGCATCCGGGCGCATTCATGGGGGGCAGGAAAGAACAAATAGAAATAGGTGCGCGGCGTATGGCCGAAAAGGTAAAACAATACGCGGACGATTTAGCACAAGCGCAAAACACTGGCGTAGGTGTTGGTACTGCCGAAGAGAAATACTTTACTGCACTGGCTGACTTCATGTCCAAGTACAAAGTGACCGGACAAATATCAAGCGATAGGCAGCAGGCCTTTAAGGATGCTGCTTCCGCGATACAAATCACTAATGTGGCCGCAGCCGGACCTCCCCAAATGGTACCGCAACCCGGAGGGCTGTTGAACGCAAACGGAACTCCAGTGATGGTACAAGCAGCCCAGCAGCCAGCCAATGTAGACGTATGGCAGGCCGGAGAAGCTGCAACGGACAAGGAAAAGTACAGACAGCTTGTGTACGAGCTGACGGGGCGGAACCAGGCAGCATTAGCACAATACCAGGCAATGCAGCAAGGTGGGGGCCAGCGACCGGGAACACCTCCTCCAGCACTCCCACAGGGTGGTCCGAACTTCAGCCCCTCCGACCGACGGCTCAAGGCCGACATCCAGCACTTAGAAACACTTGAGAGTGGTATTAAGCTCTATTCCTTTAGATACGTATGGGGCGGGCCTACATATGTGGGCGTTATGGCCCAGGACTTGCTGGAGAGCCATCCGGAAGCCGTTTATCAAGATGCATACGGCTTCTACTCCGTAGATTACTCCGTGCTAAATCTACGGATGGCTACGCTTGAGCAGTATGAGTCAGGCCAGTGTTTGTATTCTCTCAGAAAATGACACGAATTAATCAATAGCCCGTGGTATTTGTCGCGTATAGACGGGCTCGGCTATACTGAGTAGTAAATGGCAACATATAAGGTCATCCAGGATATTGAGGCCGAAGACAAACTCATCGGGCCATTGACACTTAGGCAATGTATCTATGCAGCAATAGCCTGCGTCTGCGGTTATCTGTCACTTATATGCTTGACCAAAGGCGTTGCATTCTTGTTGACCATCTTTATCCCACCAATGCTGTTTACTGGATTTTTTGCATTTCCGTGGGGCCGCGACCAACCAACCGAGATATGGGCACTCGCCAAAATCCGCTTCTACATCAAGTCACGCAAGCGCGTCTGGAACCAGAGCGGCGCAAAGGATCTCGTCACAATTACAGTACCAAAGAAAGTCGAGAAAAATTATACGAACGGCCTCTCGCACGAGGAAGTGCAGAGTCGCCTCAACGCGCTCGCTACTACGCTCGACAGCCGCGGTTGGGCACTCAAAAATACCAACACTAATCTCTACGATCCCGTACAGGGGGCGGAAGCAGCAGCCTCCGATCGTCTCGTCGATCCGCGTACGACCATGCCTGTAGAAGTATCTTCTGTTGACGTGACGGCCGGCGATGATATGCTCGATGCCGCCAACAATCCGCGGGCACAAGAACTAGACAAGATGATGACGGCCGCTTCGAATGCCCGCCGTCAACGACTTATCGATCAAATGCAACAACAAGTACCGTCCGTACCACCGAACACTTCACCACAATTACCGGCACCCATTGCCAGTTGGTTTCTGAACAAACCCGTCGATATGCCACCCGTAGCAAGTCCCGTAACACCGCCTCCGGCCGCCGTACTTACACCATCAACCAATCCGCTGTTCGTAAGCAACCTACCGGCCGGCGAGCCGACGGTCGGCGAGCGAGCACTTGCCGAAGAACTGCGCGAGCAACGCGAAAAGGCACAGCAGGTGAGCAATTATCAACACATGAAGATCATTCAACCGATTGGCACAACGCCTACACAACCAGCACTTCCGGTACAACCGGCTACCCAGCCCCCAGTGACGCGGCCGGTTGACCCTGCTACAATAGGCCTTGCCAGGAACAATGACCTCAGCGTTGCCGCGCTTGCCCGCATTGCGAACAAAGAAGACGAATCGCCAGGTGAAGTCGTTATTTCATTACATAATCATGGATCGTGAGATGGTGGGAATAGATGAATCCTTTAGCCCCTAGCCAGCACAACCCATTGCAGCCAGTGCCGCAACAGACAACGCCTGCGAGCGGCACGTATCATCCACGATCCGCCCAGGATGCTCCTGAGGAGATTGGCTACCAGAATCAGGCGCTTCATTACCGGCCGCAACAATCTCCGCTGCCAGCCACTAACCCCACTCAACCGGCCCCAACAACCGGCACTGCTGCTCCCGTGCAGACCAACCCCAATAGTACGCAAAACATGCTGCAGATTGCTGAAATCCGCGACGGCATCGTCATCATGAACGACGGCTCCTTTCGTTCGGTCATCATGGTCAAATCTATCAACTTCGATCTCATGAGCCCACAGGAACAAGAAGCAGTAGAATATGCGTATCAGGGATTCCTCAACTCGCTGTATTTCCCGGTGCAAATATTCCTCCGTTCGCAACGCATTGACCTTCAGCCGTACATTGCCAAGCTAGACAAGATCCGCACTGAGCATGATAATATGCTGCTCGCTATGCTTATGGAGGACTATATTAACTACATAGACGTCTTGTCTCAGCAAACAAACATCATGGACAAGAAATTCTACGTCGTTATCCCCTACTTTCCTACACCAGACAGCCAGAAGGCTCTCGCCCAAAGCAAGAATTTCTTCAGTGGACTACAAAACCTGTTCGCCGCCAAAGAGCAGCATATTACGATCAATGAAGCGGACCTCGAGAAGGCCAAAACTGAGCTACGCAACCGTGTCCAGACGGTCCTAGCGGGCCTCATGCAGTGCAGTATTCAGGGACTGCCACTCGATACCCAGGAGCTGATTGAGCTTTACTATGACACCTACAACCCAGATACAGCTACACGGCAGCAGCTCAAGAATTTCAACGATATGACAGCCGATATCGTAACGAAGGGGCAGGGCGCAGCACCGCAAGCACACCTGCAGCGGGAGCTCCAGTAATGGCCAAGAAAATCGCCGTTGACCCCGTTGCCGTTGCCCAGATGCAACGCGCCAACGAGGAGCGGGAAGTCCAAGCCGCCTTCCAAAAGGGTATCACGGCACTACGTGATTTCATCGCGCCGAGTTCTATCGAGTTGTTTTCCAACTATTTCCAGCTCGGCACGCGCTTTGCGCGCTCATTCTATGTCTACGGTTATCCGCGCCAGGTCTACACTGGATGGCTATCCGGCCTGGTCAATCTTGACGAGGTCATCGATATCAGCATGTACGTATATCCGGTAGAGAGTCAGGTAATCCTCGACAATTTGCGCAAAAAAGTAACCCAGCTTGAAGCGGGTATCCAGATCGACTCCGAGAAGGGTCGCGTACGCGACCCCCAGAAACAAGTGGCCATCATGGACGCTGAGGAGATGCGCGACAAACTGCAGGTTGGCGAGGAACGCTTCTTCCGCTTTGGCCTGTACTTTACGATTTACGCATCATCACTCGACGAACTCGAGTTCGTTAGCCACAAAGTCGAGTCGCTACTCGGACAGCAGCTCATTTTCAGCAAGCCCGCTACCTCGCAACAGGAACAGGCGCTTAACAGTAACGTGCCACAGTTCGCGGACCAACTCCAGATCCGGCGCAACTTCGCAACCGGTGCGCTCAGTACCAGCTTTCCGTTCACATCCGCTGATCTGACCCAAGACAACGGCATCCTCTATGGCGTCAACATGCATAACTCAGGCCTGGTCATCTTCGACCGCTTCAGTCTTGAAAACGGCAATTCCGTTGTCTTTGCTAAGTCTGGCGCCGGCAAATCATTCTCCGTTAAGCTCGAAGCTTTGCGCAGTATGATGTTCGGCACGGAAATATTCATCATCGACCCCGAGAATGAGTACCAGCGTATGTGCGATGCCGTCGGTGGCGCCTACGTGCATCTCAGCCTTAACAGTACCACACGTATCAATCCGTTCGACCTGCCAAAAGTCGTTGACAACGAGGAAGCCAACGATGCACTGCGCTCAAACCTCATCACGCTTCATGGTCTCTTACGCCTCATGATGGGTGGTGCCCAGGCACAGCTAATTGGCGGCAGCACAGCCCTCATGCCGGCGCTAACACCCGCCGAGGAAGCCGATTTGGATGCGGCACTTATCGAGACATACGCCCGCGCTGGTATCACCAATGACCCGCTTACGCACACCTCCATGCCGCCGACTATCGGTGACCTCTATGACACGTTACTGCATATGGGGGGCCTCGGCCCGCAGCTTGCACAGCGCCTGCGCAAGTACACCACGGGAACATTTGCCGGCATCTTCAGCCAACAGAGCAACGTCTACATCAATAACCCGATGGTTGTCTTCAATATCCGCGATCTCGAGGATGAACTCCGGCCGGTTGCGATGTATATCGTGCTGAACCACATATGGAACAAGACAAAAGTCGATCAGAAGCGCCGCATCCTGATCGTCGATGAAGCCTGGCAGCTCATGAAGTACGAAGACTCGGCCAACTTCTTATTCTCGATCGCCAAACGCGCCCGCAAATATAGCCTCGGCATCACGACCATCACTCAGGACGTCGAGGACTTTATGGGGTCGCGTATGGGTCGCGCCATCGTCGCCAACGCCAGCATGCAATTCTTGCTCAAGCAATCCACTTCCGCAGTTGATGTGCTGAGCGACGTCTTTAAGCTGACAAGTGAGGAGAAGAAGCGCCTCAGCCAGTTTCCGGTTGGCCAGGGATTGTTCTTCGCCGGTCAAAACCACGTGCACATCCAGGTTATTGCCAGTCCGACCGAAACAAGCCTTATCACGACCAACCCGCAACAAGTCCAGCAGATGAATGCCACCCAAGCTCAAGGGGAGTTCAATCAACCACAAGGTACAATTGATCTTAACAACCGCCTGTACCCGGGAGTATAGTTCAGGATATAATACGATAAAGTATAAGCGTAATCTGGGATAATATGGCTGCACAGTCAGGCTCAACACTGTTGCCAGGATCAAATGAAGACCCTGAGGTTCCACACAAGCCGAATGAGGAAACAGGTTCGGCCTCTAACCCCCTAACTTGGCAGCACTATAACCCCTACGAAGATGAAGAAGGTCGGCTACAAGATAAAGCAGGACACCCGGCCGTCAATAAATCACTAGCTCAAAAAGTAGGGCAGGAGAAGGCGGCTCATTCAGAACAAAAAAACCTCAACAAAGCTACGGACGGCATTGCCGCCCCAAAGAAAGCTAGCCTTGATCAGAAGGCGGAGGAGCAATCGGTTCCACAGCGCATCCGTGGTTTCGCATCTAAACACAAGAAAGGTTTGTCAATCGGAGGCATCCTCACTAGCGGCAGCATAGGTGCCGTTATCTTCGGTTCGTCATTTCTCTTGCCACTAAAGATCGACTTCATGCTCAGTCGCCTGAGCTCTATCTTTGGTGCTACATCGCAGCACGCCATGAGCAGCATGGGCGACAAGCTGCTCAATCAGTACGTTGCCAAGTATGTCCTCCCCGGTATTAAGAGCGGTAAGTGCACCAGCACGCTCGAGATAACCTGCATCGGGCCGATAGAGGGCAACAATCCAGTCAGCTATCTCTACAAGGCATGGAAGCAGAACCACATCGAGACCAAAATGGCAGAAAAATATGGCGTCGTTGTCGGAAAAGACCTGACAGGGAAGTACGGTAGGCCGGGCCAGCTCTATATTGCGGTCAATGGCAAAGCGGATATTACGGGCGACGATATACTCAAGATTATGAACGGTGATGCGTCAATCTTTGACGTTGGCGAGGGGGTAAATATAACCGAATTCAGGGCAGAAATACGCGCTGCATATAAGGAGGCCTCGCTGTGGGATAAGGTATATTTCCGCTTCAAATTTGCTACGCTTCTGAAGGAAAAATACGGAGTGCGGCTCTGTGCGTTCGCTTGTAAGATTACCGACCCGCTGCTAGCCTCTGCCGCAGACTTGAAGCTAGCGGCCAAAGCACAGATCATTGACTACATTATTGCCCCTATGAGCGAGCGTTATGCCGCTATCTTTGCGTGCGTACTACTCGGCACGGGAACCTGCGGCGATACATTAAATAAACCGGATAACACCGGAGGTACCGCAGACACCGAATTAACTGATGCACAGGCAGATCTTCAAGCAAACCTGCGTGCGTATACCGCATCAATGGGGGAAGAAGACCTTGCAAGCGTAGTGAAAGATTCAGAGTATTTGTCTAAGAACGGTCTCACTAAACTTATAATGCGCAAGATGCTAGAACCGATATTTGGAGACGCCGTCGACGATGTCATCGAAGGCTCTTCGGTTGTCTTGTTAGTTGTCGTGATCATGCAGATTGCCGCCAAACTGGACGACGTCGCCTCGAACATTGGTCCGTATTTGCGACACATGGACTTTAGCGCCAACTCTGCAGCGGCAGTAAAGATGTTTATGCAGTACCAGACGGTCGATTCCGAGATGAAGAGCGGCAACGTCAGCCCAGCCGGGCTTGCGTCATACAGCGATGCACTCGGTACAAACCTATCCGGTTCGAGTAGCGACCAGGCCGATTTCACGACATCACCACTCTATGGAGCGCTATTCGGTGATGGAGTTGATCCCGCGAAAACACCCTACAAGTGTAATGACGGCAGCAGTGTACCAAATGGAAAATTAGTGTGCAATGAAGAGAACCTCACGGCCGGCAATGCCATAGCAGACCAAATTTCAAGACAGGCGCAAATGAATCATATCTTAGGCTTTCCGATATATATCCAGCTTTGGCTTGTAGATCATGCCTCGGACCTTCTGAACAACGTAACCGGTTTCTTCCTGAACCACGCTTGGGATCTATATTGCCATGCGGAAGATCTGATGCCACCGGGTGGAATGTGCAGTAAATCAGTCGCAGCAGCCGAAGCGCTGGGAACCAATCTCTTCACCCGCTTCGCCGACTGGGTAATGGGCTTTCTTGTTCCGTCGCCATTCTCGGAGAACATGAGTGGCGGACGTACATTCGATATGATAGCTGCTGGTGCTGATGTAGCATCGAATAAAACTTGCCAAGTGGAACTTGGTTGCGCCGTACAATCTAACCAGCAAGTGCTGGCAACGCGCAATCAGGAATTGGCGGCGGAGAAGCTTGATTTCCAGAATCAGCCGCTCATCGCACGCCTGTTCAGTACCGACACGCCGTACTCGCTCCTCTCTCAGGCAGCTATGGTTATGCCCACGAGTCTGACCGACGCTGCCACAAGCTTCAGTGGCATGCTGTCTAACCCCTTTGGTCTACTAGCAAGTCTATTTAGCAATATGTTCGACAGCAATCGAGTCTTTGCGGCAGACATGCCTATCTCTGACCCGTTCGGCGTCATACAATACGGTTACAACGATAACCAGATCCCTGATGACCCGCAGACCTATTGGGAGCAGCACTGTCAGGGCGATTTCACCACGGCCTTCATGAGTCAGGAAACTCAAGACGACAGTACTGGCGAAGGTGTTAATACCACTCCCCAGCCCTGCCTCCTTATCCAGTCAATGGTGCAGTCAAGCGGTACGATGTTCGATTCGTCGCTTGCGCCGCCAGATTCGCAAAATCCCGACCCGCCATCAAGCCAATGAAATACATATCAAACTTTCTCGGTATCACACTTCGTCATAAGCTCTTATTCGTTATGGTGATCGTGTTTGCTGTCACGACATCCCTTAACGGCACTACGTTCGCCGATAGCGCAAATCCTTGTCCACCAGACATGTCCAATATAGATTGCCAAGCCATAATAAACGGCTGGGTAAACTGGGTTCCGGACGCAGTAAGCTGTAATCCTGATCAGGGCGGTCCCGAATCTACCCTGAATGGTTACGGACTACCAGCAACCCAGGGGAAAACCGGTGTCGAAGCGGCGATTGATGCTAATGGCGACGTCAATGATACTACTAATCCGAACAACCCCGACAACGGACAGCCAATAACTTTTGCAGCGACACTACGATCCCTATCCTTAGCCAAGCGCCAACCCTATCAGGACTACTACATTACCATGCGCTGGAACTACTCGTTCTGGAATTGGGACGGCACGGCGACCAAGCCGCAGGCGGACGAGTTCAATTGGATGGCATCAACGCCACGTCTTGTACTGGTAACAAATCCGCGCAACGGCAAAAGCATTATCGCTGCCGCGTTAGAATCCGGTCCTGCACCGTGGGCCGGCGTTGATACAGCTCGAAACAATACACCGAAAGAGGGCTGGACAAACCCGCAGCTCGATACGCCCCCGCAATATACCGGTAGGGTATCGGGTCTTCCGCCTACCGCAATACAGGCCCTAGATGCCAAAATGGGCATGTCGGATGGCACCGGGGACAACCTAATATATTCGTGGGCACCTGATCAGACAGCAATTCCTGGACCCATAACACTGACGGCTGCCGCTCCGGGTACAAGCCCGGATGTGTGCGGCACTGCTACGAACGGTAACTTAAACGGCGTTACATTTATTAGTCAACGTGACAAACGATGGGATGGGCAGATGCTCTGCATAGGTGCCGGACATGACCGATATTGCTTCACTGTGCACGATGAGGGCTGCTGGGCGACTTCCGTGGCCATGATTATATCCACCTTCAAAGGAAGCCTCGTAACGCCAATGCAGACTGAAGGTAGCGGACAACCCCCCGAGAACTTTTCAAACAATAACCTGTACGATAGCGGCTATATCGACATGACTGCCTCGAACTTAAATCGAGCATTACAGGCTGTCCAATCCGGCTCGCTCGTCATGGCCGGTGGCCACTACGGGGTCCCTTGGTACAACACGTCTCAGCACTGGGAAGTCATTCGTGGAGTTACGTCAGACGGAAAAGTGCTCTTGAACGACCCGTGGGATCTGCCAGATGATACAGACGGTGGTCTACCACAAAAAACCGTCGGTTATATTAAGTATGATGGGTATAGCCAATACAACTCGGCACATAGCTACCAAGCTTGGCCACAATCTGATTTACTCGCGCACGGATTTTACCTGCGGATAATAAGTAAGACAAAGAAAGTACCTGGAGCCTAATAGTGAACAAGCGCCTACTCGTTATACTCATAGCAATTGCCCTAATGATCATTGGCGTACTGGCCGTACTGAGTGTACAGCGAACCCCCATGTCATCCACTACCTCGGACGGATCAGTCCAGTTTACCGACAGTATCACCGGCCAAACCGCCACAGATATCGTTGGGGAAGATAACAGTACCAACCTCGCCCCTGATACTACCTACCAGTCGCACGTTTCAATAAACGGCATAGACAGCCTCTATGAGGATCTGACAAACGACCAGGCATCAAGCGTTCAGACTACTATGAACAATTACCTCATGGCTCGCTCCGGCCTTGCTGATGTCCAAGGGGAAATTAAAGGCAACACTATCACACAGAACGGTAATCAGCTCCAGTTCACGCTTGTCATCATAAAGCCACAGGCCACCTACCAAGTGACAGTGCAGGCAGCGAGCCAATATCAGAGCATCCCCGATGTCACATTTAAGCAGGTGGAGCAATAAGCCATGGATACAAACGGGTCAGCAGTTTACCGCAAACTATTGGTGCCGGCACTCATTACCATAGTAGTGTTAGTAGCCGCTGTGTCCGCGTATATATTTTTCTTTCAAGCAAGAATAACTATTATGGCGCCGGTAGGAAGCACAATAACAGTATCGCGCGTTATTGACGATGTCCAGGTAGCGCAGAAGAAAACAACGGACACTACAACAACCATAGCCTTGAGTTCAGCTGACTATGCAGTAACTATAGGCAATTCGAACACAAGTAAGCAGCTGTTTTACGTATCCACCCGAATATTTCATGATACAAAGCTTATATTCAATGCAGAAAGTGAATTACACACCATTACAGTCGCCAAGCGGCCGGCCTACAATGTCGTAGTACAGGGAGATGCCGTAAGTTATCTCGATACTACCCGACGAGCCATTGTAAACATAACCAACGACGGTGTGGTATCTGTCCTTGGTGACACAGCTCTGTTCGGTAGCCTCACGAGTAATAACCCCGGCACCGCCCAGGGCATGTACCCAATAGCCAACGGACAAGCGATCATACTCTCTGATGGCAAGCTTTACGTCCTGCAGAATAATCAGCTGATACCACTCAACGTCACTGGCCTGCCAGACACTTCAAGCCCCATTATGGTTGGTACCAATCCAACTCAGAAGTCATTTGTTATCGCCATAAATCAAGCGCTGTATTATTACAGCTCACCAAACGCCATACCTCAAAAGATAGTTAATCTCAATAAACGAATTAACGAGGTTGCTTACGGCGGAAACAAGGTAATTGCCTATTCAACCCGGATGCCGCTTGCCAAGGAGGACATTAAGTCCGCTTACAGCAGCTACGCCATCGATCCAGTCATCGTCGATGTCGCGGCAAAAACACAGAAAGTCTTGACGAACGGGCCTATCGTCGATGCTTCCGTGGCCCCAGACGGGCAGCATGCGACGATCGAACCACAATCCGAACCATACACTACTATATATGACATCGGCCAGAATACACCGCTCTATACTATCCTGAGCCCGGATACTACTACTCCTGCCTGGCTCGACAATACACACTTCGTATATGGAAAAGGGTCAGATATATGGAAGTTTGACACTATTAATCATATTGGTATTGCCGTTGGTACTGTACCCAATAGCCAACAACCCACTTCGGTCACCTATAATTCGGATAGTGGCAAATACTACGTGACGACCTATGCAACTGACACCAACGCTACTATATTCAGCTTATCTTCGGAAATACCGGATTTAAACTCCGAGAAAGCAGCCAACCTTGATACAACCTCGCAAACTAGTGATCTATTCACACTAAATTACGTTGACATTTCCCAGCCGACCATCCATGTATTAACAAATATCATCAGTAACAACCCGAGCCCTACGACATACAAGACATTAACACTTCAATCAAGGCAAGCTGCGCTTGAATATATCAAATCAAAAGGTGTAGATCCGGATAAACTGACTATTACTTACGATCCCACATTCTAACCGCTGATTTACACTGTAATAGCTATAGGGATAACATTGCTCCCCTCAGCAAAATGACGGGCAATAATATCGGCATCTGTTGTCGTGATAAACGTCTGGTAGTCGTTCAGATGCGCCGTGAGAGCACGGCGGCGAGCGGCATCGAGCTCACTGAAGACATCATCGAGCAAGACGAGCGGCTTCTGGCCGCGCCGTTCCTCTAAGATGTCGAGCTCGATGATCTTCGCGCCGAGTACAAAGGTACGGATCTCCCCTCGTGAAGCGACATCAGCGGCCGGATGGCCATTGAACAAAACTTCAAAATCCTCGCGGTGCGGTCCGAAGGACGTATAGCCACGGTTAATATCATCTGGGAGGCGCTGCTCGAGCTGCTGAAGCATTGTACTCTCGTACTGTTCGGACTGAGCCGCTATCCGGTACCGGACCGCCACCGCCGTATCGCTACGGGCTAGATCGCGATACAGCTCACCGGCACGGCTATCGATCAACTCGGTGAGCTGGAGTCGTTGGCGGGCAATGCGCGCGCCCAATTCGCTCAGCCGTACATTCCAGGGAAAGAGCTGTTCCGTAAGTGTTCGATGACTCTTGAGTAACCGATTGCGCTGGGCAAGCACCCGCCGATAGTCACGAATGACCGTACCGTACCCGATGACCATCTGGGCAAGCAGCTCATCCAGGTAGCTACGACGTTCCTCTGGCGGCCCGCTGAGTAATTGCAGATGGTTCGGCTCGAACAACACTACCGGCAGCTCATCCTGCATACTAAGACGCCGGTAGACCCGACCGCCGATGTCATATGACTTTTCCGGCTTCGGCTCCCGCACTAGTTTAACGATACGCTCCGTGCCATCAACAAAGGCGTCCAGGCGCGCCCAGTCCTTCCCGAGCGCGACGAGCTCAGTATCGTGCGCACGGAACGAACTGCCATGCGCAAGCACGAGGATCGCCTCAAGCAGATTCGTCTTACCACTGGCGTTCGGCCCGACAATAATGTTCACTCCTGGTACAAGCTCAAACGACGCATCGTCGTATGAACGAAAGTGCTGCAGGCGGATATTTTGTAGCATAGTTATTCGTTAGAATAGGAAGCTGCACTCTCACACAGCCCTACAGCCATTCTAGCAGTCACCCTAGCTCTTGAGTGGCATCACGATATGAGTGTAATCAGTACCTCCGGCGTCCTTGAGTAATGTTGGCTCAAGCTTACCATTGAAACTGAATACAACTGAATCGGTCGTGAGCGCTTGGAGTGCGTCGAGCAAGTAGCGTGAATTGAGAGTAATACTACCGCTACCATGCACCTCGGCCTCCGCTGTGGCAGTATTCTCGCCGAGCTGGGATGCAACCGAGCGAATACTCAGCTTACTGCTCGCTTCATCGACTTCCACCGTCACACTACCGGCGCTTTCGCGTGCGAATAAGCTTGAGACCTTCGTTACATTCAGGAAATCTGGCCGCTTAAGTGTAGCCGTAACTGCAAACTGTTGCGGAATAAGTTTGCGATACTCGGGGTACTTACCCTCAAGCAACCGTGCCACAAGCTCGACGTCGCCTACGCGGAACAATACTTGCTGATCATCGTGCGTGATACTGACGTCTTCTTCGCTATCGCCGAGTATCCTTAGTAGATCCTGCATGGCACTGGCCGGCACGAGCATGCTAACCTCCAGTTTGTTCGGCCCAAGATCCTTTTCAGCTAAGCGGTAGCTATCGGTAGCAGCTAAGTATAGACGCCCATCGACGGTGTGGAGCAGGACGCCAGTCAGCACCGGCCGCGATTCGTCTGCCGAGGCCGCAAATGTAACCTGCTGCAAGGCTTTCTTGAGCGTTGCTGCTGGCACGTTCCAGGTACTGCCACCGGTAATTGACGGCATAACCGGGAAGTCATCGGCAACAATGCCGTTAATGACCGAGTTATAGCGTTCGGTAGTAATATGTAGCTTCGTATCTTCCAGGCTGAGGTCAATGACACCATCCGGCAAACTGCTGATAAAGTCCTGCATCAGTCGTGCGGGCACCGTGATAGAGCCCTCGGCGGTGATCTTGGCACCGATAAACTGCGTAATTGCGATATCAAGGTTAGTAGCGGATAGACTTAGTCGATTATTGTCTACGCGTAACAGAACGTTTGCCAGGACAGGCAAGGGGTTACGAGCATTGGCGACACGAGCAACGGTGCCGAGTGCGCGGTTAAGATTTTCCTGAGTGACCTGAAGCTGCATAGTGTAAGCGTCCTTCCTAACTATTTCTTATATATGAATAGTCGTTATTGTTATAGGTCCTGTGGATTGTGGGCAAAACTCCTGAATAATAGATGTGCTCAGCTACCCAAGCCCGTGGAAAAACAAGGGGAAGAACCGTGTATAGCAAGCAGGAAAAGCCAGTTGTTTCTGCACAAGGACTGGAACTTGGCAGGAATCGTGGGGACAAGAGTGTGAGTTTTCCGGTCGTTTGCCGCACGCTATGCACAGCTCTTCCACCGAAACCGGCGAGTAACCCCCAGGTCTTAACAGCAGATAATGTACGGATGTTAGCTACTACTTGTTGAAAATTACGCATAGAGGCGTTCCTTTATATCGGCAATCGCCGAACGAAGGCTGTCGTCCAGGTGTGACTCCTTCTCAATCTTCTCCACGGAGTGAATAGCGGTCGTATGGTCCTTGCGACCCAGTTCCTTGGCAATTTTCGGGAAACTTAAGTGGAGCTCGCTCCGCAGCATATACATCGCGACCTGGCGTGGCACGACAATATCTTTATCGCGCTTGGGGCCCAGGATATCCTCGAGTGGTATCTGGAAGTGGCGTGCCGTGCGCTCAATGATCTGTTTGGCGCTGAGGTGCTTCGGCCGCGTCTTACTGGCGCCGAGAAGGCCAGTAGCGAGCATGAGTGTCGGCTCCAGGCCGCGCATCTCGCAGTAGGCAAGCAGCTGGTTCAGTGCACCCTCAAGCTCACGGATGTTCGTCGAGATATTTATCGCGAGGTACTCACTAATGTCGCGCGGCAGATCAATACCATTGTTCTGTGCCTTGGCTTGCACGATAGCGCAGCGCGTCTCGAAGTCGGGGTTCTGCATGTCGATAGTCATTCCCCAGGCAAAGCGGCTGCGCAGACGTTCCTCGAGTGTCGGGATGTTATGCGGCGGTTTATCGCTACTGATGATGATTTGCTTGTTAGCCTGGTGTAAGGCGTTAAAGGTGTGGAAGAACTCTTCCTGCATCTTCTCTTTGCCGGCGATGAACTGTACGTCATCGACGATAAGGACATCGACCGAGCGGTAGAAACTGGCGAATTCGGCTGTCCTCTTGAAGCGGATGGCGTCGACGAACTCCTGCACGAATTGTTCGGTCGATATATAGAGAACCTTGGCCGATCGGTTATTCCTGAGGACTGCGTTGCCGACAGCCTGTATTAGGTGTGTCTTGCCAATGCCGACACCACCATAGAGGAAGAGGGGATTGTATTTTACGCCCGGCAATTGCGCAATTGACTGGCAAGCGGCAAACGCGAGCTCGTTACCCGACCCCACGATAAAATTATCAAAAGTGTAGCGTTCGTTCAGCCCCTGGCGGTATGGTTGCGACAAGTGGCTTTTGAGCGGGGAGGCGGGTGGCGCTGCAACACGTGATTCCTGCGCGGCCTCGGCAAAAACCGGCTCCTCTAGTTCGAGTTTCCGCACTGGCGTGGCCTGGATCTTGAAGATCAAATCCTTGGGTGTAATGCCATTCTTCTGGAGTGTGTCGCGTAACAGGTCGGCATACTTACGCTCGAGCTGCTGCTTGATAAACACGTTCGGGACTCCAATGATAGCTGCTTCGCTATCGTGGTGTAGCAGCGTTGTGTGCTTGAACCACGTCACAAAATTACCGCGCGAAACAGACAGTTCTACCTCTCCCAGGACTGCTTGCCATAAACCGTCGTGCGGCATCCTCTATATTCCCCCGTGTACCAATGTTATCGCTACTGACTATAGCGAAAACAACACACGTTTTCCACAGGCAGGCGGAAATTACATCAGTTGTCTTAAGCGGCCGACAATATAGAGGGAAGATTGTCCACAGGCTGATGCCATATCTTATGACACTGTGGAAAGAGTTTGCGTGAAAGTGGAAAAGTTGCTAGACTTAGGTGGCTAAATATTGTCGATATTACTTTTGAGTCCGCTCGGGCTCTTAAGGGCGAATAACAGTTTCGACTACTAAATAAGGTACAATACCACTATGCCTAAACGCACCTACCAACCCAAGAAACGCCAGCGTTCCGCCGAACACGGCTTCCTGAAGCGCATGGCCACTAAGGCCGGCCGTACGGTTTTGCATCGTCGCCGCCTCAAGGGTCGCGCTCGCCTGTCACGCTAGATCAGTGCGTTGGTCGTGCGCGTATGCGCTAGGAGTTATATGATCTCCAGTGAGCACCGCTTCCATGGCCGTACCAGTTTGAGCTTTGTATACCGTCGTGGCTACGTCGTGCGGGACCGCTCAATGGTGTTGCGCTTTGCCTTGAACCCGCGGCGGCAATCCTATCGTTTGGCGGTGATTGTCAGCCGTAAGATTCACAAGTCAGCGGTGAAGCGGAACCGAGTCCGCCGCCGTATTTATGCTATTGTCCAAGGGTACGAGGACCGTATCACTGAGCCGTTTGACCTAATACTCACGGTCTATAGCGACCAAGTTATTGATCTTGCTCCGCCCGAACTGGAACGTAGCATCGTGCACTTGCTGACAAAGGCCAAGATATTGTCCGCTCGACCGCATCATTCTTCCGCCCCTCTCCGTGCTATAGTGGATACATCGAAGGAGCGGTCCTGATGTCACTATTCACGACACTGATAGCCCAGCCAATATTCAATCTGCTCGTTTTCATCTATGCCATCCTGCCGGGTCATAACTTCGGCCTGGCAGTTATCATCTTCACGCTCATTATTCGTCTATTACTATGGCCGCTACTGTACAAGCAGCTGCACCAGACGAAGGCAATGCGCAAACTCCAGCCGGAGTTAAAGCGGATCAAGCGGGAGACCAAGGGTGACAAGCAGAAGGAAATGGCCCTAACCCAGGCGCTGTACAAGGAACACGGTGTCAGCCTGTTCGGACCGATCGGCATTATTATCATTCAGTTCCCGATCCTTATTGCTCTCTATGACGGGCTCCGGCGCGTTGTATCAGACCCGCACCAAATTATCAGCTTCGCGTATCCGGCCCTGCAGCACCTTCCATGGATGCAGACACTGTCGCACAACATCCACTTGTTCGATGGAACACTGTTCGGGTTAGTAGACCTGACGCGCAGCGCCCTTGGGTCATCGGGAGTGTATATTCCGGCGCTGATCATCGCGCTTGCCAGTGCCGTTGTCCAGTACTACCAGAGTAAGCAGCTGCTTGTGACTGACAAGAATGCACGTTCGCTACGCCAAATTCTACGTGAAGCCAGCCAAGGTAAGGAAGCCGATCAATCGGAAGTATCTGCGGCCGTCGGCGGTATCACGCGCTATTTCATTCCGTTCACCGTGCTGCTTGTTACCGTGCGCTTAGCATCAGCGCTCGGCCTCTACTGGCTTGTCGGTGGCATAGTGGCGTATATCCAGCAAACGCTCATTTTGCGTGAGGATGTAACTGAGCTCGAGGCACTGGCCGACAGCCCGTCGGTAAAGAAAGATGCCGCTAAGATCCCTGAAGGCGAAGTCGTCATCACTCATGAAACGAAAAGCAATCCCTCTCCCAAAATAAAAATCACCCATAATAAGAGAGGGAGCTGAGCCATGGAAGATTCACTGCGGTATGCCAAGAAGTTCCTAGAGGATCTTTTATCATTTATGGGCCTGAATACCGAGGTCTATGCGACGCACGATGATGATGTCATCCAGCTCAATATCCCTTCGACGCGCATGAACGGCTTCTTGATCGGCCAGCGCGGCGACAATATGCGTGCCATGCAGTTTCTCGTCAGCAATGCACTCAAGAACCAGAATTATGAATATACACGGGTTAATGTCGATGTCGCCGGCTATAAGCAACAACGCGCGTCACGGCTCGAGAAAACAGCCGAAGAGTGGGTGAAACACGTACGCGAAAGTGGGGAACCGATGGAGCTGAAGCCGATGAACGCTGCTGACCGGCGCGTCATTCATAAGCTCGCGGCAGAATCAGGTCTTACCAGCGAATCCGAGGGTGAGGGTCGTGATCGGCACATCGTCCTTAAGCTCGAAGCCTAGAGTAGAATATTATTTCTCGCCCAGGACTGTTTGGTAGATGTCGAGTGTTTGCTCGGCCATGCGTTGCCAGGAATATTTCTTGGTTTGCTTCGTGCCTTCACGGATAAGCCGCTCGCGCAGCTCCGGCTTAGTCAATACAGCCTTGATGGCTTTGGCCATGGCTTCAGTGTCGGTCGGCTCGAAGTAGTAGGCGGCTTCGCCGTAGATCTCGGGTAGGGATGTGGCGTCACTGCTGACAACCGGGGCTCCGTTGGCCATTGCCTCTAGCCCCGGTAGCCCGAAACCTTCACTTAAGGAAGGGAAGACATAGGCGGCGGCGTTCTCGTAAAGCCATCTGAGTTGGCCGTCAGATACTTTGCCGGTGAAATGTACATCCGGTATGCCTAGTCGTTCGACATTGTGCCGGTGGCGCTTGAAGAGCGTATCGCGCTTGCCAGCGAGTACAAGATGTAGATCAGGCAAGTCCTGTTTGAGCTTAGAGAATGTTTCGATTAGTATACCTAAGTTTTTATGTGGCAATGGCCTGCCAACGTACATGATAAACATGGTGCCTTCTAGCTCTTGCATGACCTCTGGTTTGTCGTGCAATGAGTCCCCTGCTGCGTATGTGACATATACCTTTCGACTATTAATGCGCATAGATCGAGCGACGTCATCCTTAACGTACTTGCTAAGCGTAACGACGGCCTTGGATTTATGTGCAGCGATATAGGCTACCCACTGGTAAACTATACGTTTCAAGCCAAAAATTACTCTATTTTTTGCGGGGTTGCGAAAACGTAATGTAGTTAAGTCGAGGATAGAAGTGACAACATTACCTTGGTATAGAATGGGTTGTTGGGCCATCGGAAAGTGGACCAGATCTGGCTTCAGTCGCAACAACTGGTATAGCAGGCCAATCTGCTCGGCGAAGGTAAATGCTTTGTAAGGGCAGGCGACTTTGGTAAAGCGCTTGCTCCCGGGTTCCCATAAATCCATGTCCTTTGGGCGCATGAGTATAGAGTAGTGATGCGACAGATCGGTGTCGGCTTTCTGGAGGTGTTTGACTAGCTCGCGTACATACCGGCCAGTGGTCGTTGGCCATTCCCGAGCATCTATAACGATCTTTTTCATATCTCCACTCTACCATGGTCGCACGTGGGGTTGGTGCATTCCATCGACTGGAAAATAGGGCACCAGATTGCTATAATTACGATACTGTTTCTAATCTTTGCAAGGGGTAATTACACATGACAAAACGAGCACTTCTTACTGGCATAACAGGCCAGGATGGCTATCATTTGTCTGAGCTTTTGCATGAAAAAGGCTATGAGGTTTTTGGCATTGTCCGTGGCCAGCAAAACCCAAAAAAGGAGCGGGTCGAGCAAGAACAGCCGTATATTAGGCTAATTGAGGCCGACTTAACTGATGCATCATCTCTAGTCCGTGCCGTAGAGGTGGCACAGCCAGATGAGGTGTACAATCTGGGAGCTATCAGCCATGTCGGTTACTCGTTTAAGAACCCCGTGCTTACTGCAGAGGTAACTGGCAAGGGCGTGCTGAACATGCTGGAAGCTATCCGGTTGACTGGTGGTACTAAAACCGTACGTTTCTATCAGGCATCAACTTCTGAAATGTTCGGCGGCCTTGATTATAACCGTCCAGGTAAGGGCTATGATGAAAATTCGCTTTTCCACCCGCGAAGCCCATATGGCGTAGCAAAGCTTTACGGACATTGGATTACTAAAAATTACAGGGAAAGCTACGGTATGCATGCAAGCTGCGGAATCCTATTCAACCATGAGGGTGAGCGTCGGGGTATCGAATTTGTTACTCGCAAGATCAGCAACGCTGTAGCACGAATTCATCTTGGCAAACAAGACTCTATCGAGTTGGGCAATCTCGACGCCAAGCGCGATTGGGGCTATGCAGGGGATTATGTGGATGGCATGTGGCGGATGCTGCAACAGAACGAGCCAGGTGATTACGTACTTGCAACCGGGGAAACGCACACTATCCGTGATTTCCTCGATGCGGCCTTCAAAGAAATTGGTATCGATGATTGGCACTCGTACACCAAGCAGAACCCGGCGTTCTTGCGCCCAGCTGAGGTAGATATTTTGCTAGGCAATCCAGAAAAGGCAGAACGTGTGCTTGGATGGAAACGTAAAGTCGATTTTAAGGGCCTCGTAAAGCTTATGGTCAAGCACGATCTTGAGCTTGAAGCGGACAACAAGCTTATTTAGTTGTGGCTACCTGTTACGCCAATCCGCAACTACGTCCCTGATAGTGTCTTCTAGAGGAATCGTTGGCTGCCAGCCCGTGTCAGCGGTAATTTTCGTATGGGCGCCGTACAGCACCGGAATATCGGATGGGCGCATCCGGGACGGATCTGTCCGGACTTGTGGAGTTGAGTGTGTTTCCGTGGTTATTAGCTCAAGAATCTCGTGTCCGCTTACCGCATGTCCAGAACAGATATTATATATCTCACCGCTTTTGCCGTGTTCAAGCAGTAGTCGATATGCGCGAACAATATCTCTAACGTCGGTGTAATCACGCTTTGCGTCAAGGTTGCCTACCAGTACTTCTGTGGTCTTACTGCGCTCGCAATCTACTACTTGCTTGATTAGGTCAGGTACTATAAACCCAAGGTTTTGCCCAGGCCCAATATGGTTAAACGGGCGCGCTACTATACAGTCAAATCCCCGCATTTGGTAGTATTGCGCCATTTGCTCCTGTCCAAGCTTACTAACAGCATAGGGTGAGCTTGGAACGACGGCCGACTTTTCGGTCAACGGTAGTGGCGCCTTAGGGTCATATAATGCGCCCGTGCTTATTGTCAAAAACCGGGGTTGTGCGCCCTGCTTCAGTGCAAGCTCAAATAAATTGGTCTCAATTCCGATATTTGTAGCGATATAGTTCAATGGGTCGTCAAACGAAGCGCCCGCGACTGCTAGGCCTGCGAGATGGATGATGCTCTCTATAGGACGAAGGTCTATCCTCGAGACTTCGGCAGGGTTCATTAAGTCTAATTGCATATATTCGTCTATGTATTGTGACCTCTCGCCGGACCCATGTGCGCCGCCAATGCCCACTACCTCAACATTGTGTTCGTGCAGTTCCTTTACGAGATGGCTGCCAACGAAACCATTTGCGCCAGTTACCAGGACTCTATTCATAGATTGCAGTATATATGATGTACGGTCGTCGGACTATATCTCAGTATCCTGGACTAAGTTGTTATGCCATGCAGTTTTGCTAGAATAATAAGGATATGAAGAACTTTTTGCGGAGGTACCGTTATTCGGTTATTCTGCTTCGTGAGCTTGTCCGCACCGATTTCAAGCTTCGATACCAAGGGTCAGTATTAGGGTACCTGTGGTCATTATTACGCCCACTCTTTCTCTTCATAATTCTATATCTTGTGTTTGCCAGGTTCTTAAAAATCGGCAGGGCCATTCCTCATTATCCTGTGTACCTGTTATTAGGCATCGTATTATGGAACTACTTTGTTGAAGTTACTACGGGAAGTGTTGGGGCAATTGTTGGCAAGGGTGAGCTGCTTCGAAAAATCAACTTTCCCAAGTATGTAATCATCTTTGCAAGTTCATTCTCGGCGCTTATTAACTTAGCCCTCAACTTCGTAGTCATCGGTATCTTTATGGCGATAAGCCATGTTACCCCTTCTTTTGGAGCACTAGCATTAGCTCCGCTTGTATTGGAGCTATTTATCGTTTCTATCGGAGCCGCTTTTTTTCTTAGCGCGTTGTATGTCAAGTTTCGTGACGTTTCCTACATATGGGACGTCGTTATTCAGGCGGGGTTTTATGCCACCCCAATACTATACGTTTTATCGCAGGTCCCGCATCAATATGCACGCTTTATGGTACTTAATCCACTCGCGCAAATCATTCAGGATGCTCGATACGTACTCATTACTCACCAAACAACGACTATCTATCAAGTCTATAATGGCGATGGGCTAATCTGGGCCATTCCGGTTGGTATAGCGCTTACAGTTGCCATTCTGGCCAGCCTATACTTTAGGAGCCAATCTGGAAAATTCGCGGAAGAGGTTTGATAGCTATGGACAGCAATATTGCAATAAAAGTTGATCATCTTAGCAAAGATTTTGTACTACCACACGAAAAAGTTACTAGCATCAAGAGCGCATTTACGCACATAAATAGGCTTGGCAAATATTATGAGGCACGCGAGACGCAGCATGCGCTCAAAGACATCTCCCTCGAAATTAAAAAAGGCGAGTTTTTCGGCATAGTGGGTCGAAACGGTAGCGGTAAAAGTACACTATTGAAGACCTTGGCTAGTATCTATCAGCCGACAGAAGGCAAAGTAACGGTGGACGGCAAACTAGTGCCATTTATAGAGCTGGGTGTTGGTTTTAACCCCGAACTCACCGGTCGAGAGAATGTATACCTGAATGGTGCGATGATGGGTTTCTCGCGCAAGGAAGTTAGCTTAATGTATAACGATATAGTGGCGTTTGCTGAGCTGGAACGCTTTATGGATCAGAAGCTAAAGAACTATTCTTCAGGCATGCAGGTGCGTTTGGCGTTTTCGATGGCTACACGAGCTAGGGCGGATATCCTACTTGTCGATGAGGTCCTGGCCGTCGGCGATGCCGATTTCCAGCGCAAGTGCTTTGCATTTTTCTATGAATTAAAGAGACAAAAAAAGACGGTTGTATTTGTAAGCCACGACATGGATGCGGTTCGTGAGTATTGTGACCGTGCTGCGCTAGTTGAAGAGAGTCGACTGGCTGGAGTGGGAGAAACGGCTAAAATAGCCGAGGAGTACACGAAGTTGTTTAACTCAGATACATTCGCAGTCCTGAGGCAAGGTAGTGAAGTTAACAGATGGGGTAACGGTAATTTAAAGATCGAAAATACAAAGATAGACGTTAACAATAGGTTGATAACGATCCACAGTACTATTGTGGCCAAGAGGGATGAGGTGGACCCAATTGTTGGCTTTCGAATAAGGAATGGTGAGGGCCAAAGCGTGCTAGGTACTAATACTAAAATCGAAAAACGCTCTGTCGGCACCATAAAGTCGGGGGAGAAATTATCAATAACCTGGAGATTTGACAATGTGCTTAGCGACGGTAAGTATCTTATAGACCCGGCAATATTAGCCAAGGACGGCATAACGGTTATGGATTGGTGGGATGGGGCGCTTGTACTTGATGTTCGCAGGGGGAGACACCTACCATATGACATAGATCTTGTATATAACCTGGAATACGAAAGTGAAAAAGCCACATGATTGATCGGCGAACCCTCGTAACTTATGCACAGTATAACGAGGACATCATCTTGTTGGCGCTTCTACATGACGTGGAGAAGGGGTTTTATATTGATGTCGGTGCCAATCATCCCATCATAGATTCCGTTACATTACTTTTCTACCGAAGAGGCTGGCACGGAATAAATATTGAGCCTGTCAGGGAGCTTTATGGCCAACTCGTAAGGTATCGTAAAAGAGACGTGAACCTGAACTGTGGCGCAGGTAGCAAAAGCGGGGCTCTCACCCTTCGGGAATACACCGAAACACCGGGGCATTCAACTTTTGCGGATTCTGTTAAAGCTGACCATGACGTTAATAAGCTATATCATGATTATGACGTAGATGTCAAAGTTCTAGCAAAGATTATAAAAGAGCAGGGTAGCCCTCATGTGCACTTTTTGAAGGTCGATGTCGAAGGGTTTGAATATGAAGTCATAAAAGGAAGTGACTGGGAAAAGTATCGACCAGAGGTCATTTGCGTAGAGGCTAATAATATCAAGCAAAACTGGCGTCAAATTCTTATCAGTCATGACTACATTTTGTTCATTTCTGACGGACTGAACGAATATTATATCGCGAAAGAGGCGTGGAAGCGCACGGAAGGTTTTGCTGAAAGGGTAATTAAGCTAGACTACCATACGCTTAAGCAACACCAATTTGACGTATGGAGCGCAGACGATAGACAGATTGATCTGCTCCAAGCACAACTCAATGAGTCGGCGGAACGGATTAATGAACTAAAACAACAACTGCTTGTCGTAAGTCGGCTATCTCTAGCTGGTCGGAGTATGCCCGATCGCATCAGGCGAAGCTTATACGGGCTAACAATCGATTGGCTAAGGTATAGAAATAAGCCGACAAATTAGGTGCAGTTAATTAATTGCATGAAATCGGTAATATAGTCGTGCCAATTAAAGTTTTGGGATTGTTCCATGCCGGCGTCAATGAGGCGCTGGCGTAGCTCAGGGTGTTTTAGGGAAATCACGCTACGCGCAATCCCTACATAGTCCCCCGTTTCTACTAATAGCGCAGCGTCACCTGCCGATTCAGGTATTGACGAATTGTTGTAGGCGATCACTGGGCAGTCGGCACTCATAGCTTCTACAATAGGTAGACCGAATCCTTCATATGAGGAGGCGAAGACAAATGCGTATGCGTGCTGATAAAGGCCTAGCTTTTCGGCATTAGTCACAAGGCCAACCAGCTTAATATCTGAACGGTAAGGACTGGCAAGGATAGAGGCCTTGCCAACTGGGTCGGTCATTTGGTCGATGCTTTCAAATTCATTTCCAGCCAAAACTAGCGCTAGGTCTGTGCCACGCCCCCGAGCGATATTGTAGGCGTAGACGATATCACAAACACGTTTGCGGCTGTCCGTACCGCCCACATATAAAAGGTAGGGTTTGCGAATATGTTTGGCGATAATTTGGTCCGGCTTATCTGCGGGCAACACTGGTGCAAGCGGTATGGACAACAGTTTACTAGAAGGTACATTGAGCAGCTGATGAAACGAGCTGGCGGTAGCTTCTGATATGCATAGGATCGTGTCGGCCCGTTTGTACACCGAGTAATGCAGACGGTATTTCATGCGGTAGTATAAGGCTCGCAATACGCTTCGGGCTTTACGATGAGAATGGTGCCAGGCAAATAGCAGACTAGGTAGATATTCCTGCTTCATAATGAGGGGAATAAGGTCGTATCCGATTACGATGGTCCTGGTGTTGCGCCAGTGGGGTATGCCTAAGGTGAAATCGAATTGTACGAAGACATCAGGTCGCTCTCGGTGCAGTGGCTCGAAGCGGTGGTTTACAAGCTTGTAGACGTTAAGTATGTCCTTGGGTGATCCAAGTGCCGTCTTAACGGTCGGGGTGTAGATAACACGGTAGTTAACGGCAGTTTTGACACCTAATTCTTCGATCGGATTGCTTTTGTTGAAGCAATAGAACAAGTACTGGTCGTCACTTTGAGGCAGGTGTTCAAGCACGCTTCGCACGTACATGCCAATGCCGCGATTCTGATGGCCGATCTGCAGGGCGCGCAGGTCAAAGCAGATCGTCTTCATTTATTCAGCTCCAGGAGCATATCAAGAAGCTTGCGTGCCTCGTTATCCCAGGAGAACTTATCTACCTGCTCATAACCCTTCTCTATCATGCCGACTTGTAGCTTCTTGTTACCCAATACCCGTGTCATTGCGTGTGCCAGTTCGGTTACCGATTGCGCGTCGACCATTACCGCAGCGTCTCCGACAGCTTCCGGAAGTGATGAGTTGTTGCTTGTTATCGTAGGCACTCCGCAAGCCATGGCCTCTAGGGGCGGAATACCGAACCCCTCATACAGGCTAGGATACACGAATAGTGATGCGCCGCTGAAGATAGCTGCCCGGTCTTTGTCATGGACGTATTCATTGGGTGTTTGGATTCGATTACCATCTTTACGCAGCCGCTCAATGGTCTCGTGTATCTCGTCGTCCAGCCACCCACGGGCGCCGACGAGGAGCAGTGAGTACTTATCGCGCAGCTTCTTGTCTAGTTGCTCATACGCTAATAGCAGGCTCTTGAGGTTCTTGCGTGGCTCCAAGTTGCCGACAAATAGAATATACTCTCCGTTGACACCATACTTTCTCTTCACTTTCTCGACCTCGTCGACTGGCCATCTGAAAAGCGCTGATTGCTCAATGCCTGGGTACGCAATTGTGATCTTATCAGTTGGAATGTGGTAGAACTCAGCTATCTCTTCCTGGCTATTCCGAGATATAGTGACAATCTTAGTAGCCCAGGCTACTGCCTTAGTAACTTGTGAGCTTAGGAATGCTTGATTTCTGGGTTCTACATATTGAGGAAAGCGCTCGAAGACTAAGTCGTAGACGATGGGCACACTAGGGGAGAACAGTGTGGGCCAGGAGGTAAAGTTGGGGAAAAGGTAGATACGCTTTCCAAAAAATAGATCATACGGAGGCTGCAAATTACGTATCTTCAACGCATTCGTGACTCTGAGCGGGAACGGTGAACGGCGAATCTTGAAATTGCGGAAGCCATAACTGCGAATCTTCGATGCTTGTTTAAAAAATACGCCGAGCTCAACCGAAATGTCACTCCGGTTCTCAACCAGCCTATCAAGTCCACGCAGTAGCTCCAGGGTATAGTGCCCGATACCGCTAAAGTGCGGCGCTACCAATACCTCCGCGTCAACAAATATCCGAACGCGGCGCTTTAACATGGCTGTATTGTATCAAGAAGTAATAATGCGCAGGAAGTCTTGGTATGAATTCTCGAAAGAGAAGTCATTGCTCCACCGCCAGGCAGATTCTCGTAGCCTGGAATATAGTTCGTGATTTCTGTGAAGTTGGACGATTGATTCTCCCATCGCCGTGAAGTCGCCATTTCTCACAACAAGACCTGTCTTCCCATCCTGGACACTATTGCGTAAACCATCTGTATCGTAGACGATTGCTGGCGTGCCCTGGCTGTTTGCTTCGGTAACGATCAGCCCCCATCCTTCTTTGACCGAGGTGACGAGTATGACGCTTGCCTCTTTCACGAGCCTTAACCGCTCGCGATCAGTAACCCTACCCTTCATCGTGATTGATGCTGCGTGCCTAGAATGCTTGACGTACTTACTTACAGAGCTACCGTACGGCCCGCTGGCATCTCCGGCTATTACCATACGTATAGAAGCATCTTCATCTCGTGCAATTTCGAATGCTTTGATTGCGTCTAGCGTCCGCTTCATGGGGCGTACTGAGCCCAAACTTAGCACGATAGCGGGATTTGGCTTTGCCTGTAGTGATTTAAGCGGCTGTAGCCCCATGCCGATACGGAAGATATGAACGCGGTTCTGTGGGAAGCCGTAGCGAGCCATGTCCTGTTTTGTACTTTCGGACTCTGTAAGCACTTTTGAGTACTGGCGTGCGATGAGTCGCAAATAGATTGGCTCAGCTAGGTAGCCTAATAATGAGAAGGGAAAGCATATTTGATAGAACCATACTGTTCGGGCTAGCTGATATGCAAGTAGAATGTTTTTCCGTCTGCTATAGAAGCAACTGGCGAAGGGTATGGTGTTCATCTCGTCGACAACTAGGTCCACCCAATCATCGAGTCCGTTTGCTTTATATGTTCTCCAGGCGCGGATATAAACTCCGTACCGCCCACCTACGCGCAAGGTGCGTACGCCATCGATTGTTTCATCTGAGAGAGAGCCTGGGTAGCGGGTAGTTATATGGAGGACACTATGGCCATCACGAACCAGTCGAAGCATGATCTCACTCGAAACTGTTTCTGCGCCTCCGGCTTGTGGGTGAGTTTTATCTTTCCAGGATAGCCATACTACGTTCACCGAATTTCCTCGTCAATAATGTACAGCGGCCGGTTTTGGGTCTCATTGTGGATGCTCTCTATATATAGCGCTAGCAGCCATTGGCAGATAAGTACGATGCCAACGAGGAAACTGACGAACAGGGCAACCATTGCTGATCCGGTAACGGCAAGCCGCAGGGGGTCTCTAAACACGTATTTTTCAAAGAGCAAAAAGATACCAACAAAAGCAGAAATAACCATAGTACAGGCGCCAAGTATCCCGCCGAGCTGCAGCGGCTTAGTGCTTTGAGAGACGAACGCATAAAGCGCTAACTTCACAAGTTTGCTAAAGCGATATGACGCCTCTCCGCTATGTCGTGCAGGAGCTTGGAAGGAAACAGTTGTCCGCCGAAATCCTAGCCAATCTATCAGACCGCGGGTCATTCTGTTATGTTCCGTAAGCTTGTTGAACTCGTCAATGACACGTCGGTCAAGCAGGCGAAAATCAGTTGAGCGCGGAACCGTGTTGCCCTTCAGTATGGAGATGATCAGACGGTAAAATAGCATCGAGCCATAGTGCTTTACAATCCCTTCCTTTGTGTTTGACTCGCGTACGCCGATTACGACCTGGTAGCCTTCATGCCACTTGTCCAGGAATACCTTTATAAGTTTCACGGGATGTTGTCCGTCTGCATCAAGCATAATGACCGCATCGCCTTCGCACTTCTTAAGTCCGGCGCTTGTCGCTGCCTCTTTGCCGAAGTTGCGCGAGAAGTTAATGACTGATACGTGGTTATCATTAGCCGCAATCGTTTTCAGTAATGACAGAGAATTGTCTGTGCTGCCATCATTGACATACACAACCTCATACTTGCAACCTAGCCCTACCACCTCTCGAGTGATCAGCTCATGGTGCCACACGAGGTTACCTTCCTCGTTATGCACGGGTATCACAAGACTTAGTAACTGTAGCTTCTGTGACATAAGGCCTACTCTTTACCTAAGTATATCAGTTAGAACGCACAGCGAAAATGGCTGCTCATCTGTTATGTTTAGCAGAATAGGCAAGGGCTATCACCTGCATTAAACGGGTGGCATGCTCCTTCCAGGAGTATGTGTTGGTTGTCTTGTTCCATGCACTTACTCCCATCTTCGTAGCTAATTTTGGGTTGTCCATGACGAGCTTTAGGCGTGAGATGATAACCTCAGTGTCTTGCTCTTTCGTGTAGAAGCCGTCCTCCCCCTCTGTAAATAAACTACAAACTCCTTGACCGTTTGGAATGATAAATGTAGTACCGTGAGCTGCTGCCTCTAGGGCGGGCATCCCGAATCCCCGATCATCATTAGTCTGTAGCAGGACCTGTGCGTGTGAGTAGATGTTTGCCAGTTGGGACTCGGTAACCTCGCCCACAACTTCTATCTGTTCGGTGAGTTTGTGCTCTCTAACGACCGATTCGAACTCCTCCTTATAGAGGGGATCAATCCACTTGCCGACCATCTTAATCCGCATGCCTGGTATTTTCTTGACCAAGTCTAGTAAATATTCTGGATTTTTTCCTCGTTTCCAAGCGGTAACAACTAAGACGTAGGGTTCTTTTTTCTTTAGTCTGCGACTTGGGTGCACCGAGGGATAGATTATGGATATATTTTTGTGAGGGTTGATCTGATGTATGAACGCGTTGTGAGCTGTGCCTCCCACCAAAACAACATCCATGTTATTAATAATGTACTTATCCAGAGAAATGGCTAGCTGGTCCAGAATTCGTGAGAGGGGTACTAAGAACTTACCTGCATAAACACGCTTCAATATGTATGACGATGGATCCCAAATAAAGGCAGAAAAACCAATGCCACGCCACTTCTTAATTGAGGCTGCAGATAGGATAGTGTAGGTTCCATGGACTATGAAGTAGTCGTACTCGTTCCTTTGAAGCACAAATGGTAGCAATACAGGATAGGTAAGGTGAAAGGATGAGAAGAAGTGAAAAATTGGGAACTGGAAAGAAAAACGCAAAACTCTAGGCAAACGTCTATCGAGATATACTATGGGAACACCGTGAAGTAAGTCAGGGAAAGCATTCTCGACAACTGCTTTTTCGCGCAGCACAACCAGTCGCGCGTCCTCCCCCAATTTTCGCAGCGCCTTTACTTCCTCTATGGCGATCTTTTCAACACCGCCAACATTGAGCCTGTCGATTACGACACCTATCTTCATAACGATAACTTGTACACCCTAACTTGTAAAAATTGAGATGAGTAGTTGTTTCTCTTCGGTTGTGAGTTCGGGATTATTGCCAAAATATAGGCCTTGCTCGTGGATTAGCTTTGCATTGGAATCGTCTGGAAATGTCCCCTTTTCGTACTTGCTGAAGAATGGTTGGCGGGTCATATCGCCACCGACTATCGGACGCAGCTCCACGATGCCGTTACACTTTTCAACTAGCTCATCGCGGATGGCTTGTGACCTGCAAACAACAGGGAATGCAAAGTTAGATATAAAATCTATGTGATCAAAACGTATCGGATAATACCTGTCAGTTTGCTTATAGATCTTGTCCGCGAGCGCCAAGAAAGTGTCCCGGCGTGTAGTGATAATCTCCTTGAGATATGGTATTTGTGTGTTGCCGATAAAGCCGTTGATCTCTGTTGGCCGTAAGTTATAGCCCAGATCATAGAAGGTGTAGCGTGAATAAAATGAGCTATTCACATTATGTTTGGTGCGAATTGCTTGTTGTTGCTTCTCGGCTAAGTTGCGGTCCCAGCCGTGTGCTCGCACCAGGCTGAGCATGTTGGCAACCTCTTCATCATCTGTACAGATTACACCTCCCTCAATGGTCGACATGTGATGCCCCACATAGAAGGAGAAGGTGCTAGCCAGGCCGAAATTGCCTAGCTTCTTGCCCTTATACACGGTACCAAGTGACTCGCAGTTGTCTTCGATCAGGATGATGCCTTGCTGGTCGCACATAGATCGGATGGCGTCTATGTCGTCGCAGAATCCAAGTAGGTTGGTTAAGAATACCATCTTGAGCTCATGATTTTTGAGAACGTTCGCAAGCTTTTGGCTGGAAACATTCAGCGTGTCGAGCTCGACATCGACCGGAACAACTTCTAAGCCGAGTTCGATCAGAGGCATAACATTAGTCGACCACGTCAGGGTGGAAACACCCACCTGATCGCCCCGCTTAATGCGTCCTAGATTGAGCAGTGCTTGAATGATTGCCAGATTTGCTGAGCTCCCACTATTTACAAACACGCAGTGCTCGCGGCCTTGCCACTTAGCAAACCCGGTCTCAAATTTTTGGCATTCTGGGCCGAAGCTGAGCATCTCGGCATTCTTAATGAAAGCTAGGAGCTTCTCTTTGGTGTCGGACTCGTTATAGAAAGTCGACTTAATCAGCTTAATCATCATTCAAATTATAGACAGAGGATCGCTAATTGCAAACGCTAGATCCTGTGCGTATCGAGGAATACGAACTCCTAGGAGTCTTTTATGCGGAACTGTCTCACTGGGACGGTTAGGAGCAGCACAATGCCAAGTATCACGAGCGCGCCCGCTATTATGTCAAGCTGGAGCAAAACCGTGGCCATGCCAGCGTACCTGCTCACGAGTCGAGAGTAGGTGATGATGAGTCCGCTAGTGATAGCAGTAAACCAGATCGCAGTGTAGCGTCGAAGGACAATGAAATACAGAACAACAGCAGTGATGATTAGCATAAAAACCTTATACAGGACCGAAAGAGTACCGATGTATTGGATAGTGTGCAGCTGGTAGTGTGAGCCGAACAGGAATAGTGCTAGCTTGTCACCAAATCCGTACAGACCCACGATGGCGGCGATCCCGATAAGTGAAAAGTAACCAAGTACGGTTGCAAATGGCTTGCGGTTGAAATGGTGGTGGTCCAAGTTAATCTCGCCCAGAAACGGCCAGATAAATATGAGGCCAGCAAAGAATACGACACGGCTGATTACGTAGAGGTCTGTATAAAACTTCAGGTTTACCCCGACGATATTCGGCATGATAAATAGGTCGACGATCTGGATTAAACTAATCAACATTACCGCTATTGCGCTCAAGGCAGTGTAAGGTAGTAGACTCTTCAGCCGCCTATCTCGGAGACTTTTTATCGATGTGGCAATCGGCTTAGTGATGCTCGGCAGATTTTCATTCGCGAATAGTGTGTATACAACAGCTATTGTTGTAATCTGCGCTACGCCTATGGACAACATAGTTATGAGCCCGCTGCGGCTTAAAAGTGAAGCGGTTACGCCGATGATAAACTGGCATCCTGCACTTACAAGTGCAACTAACCCAAGCTTGACCATCTTGTTCTTGCCATTGAGATAGCCTGAAACGACCAGGATTGGTATCGAGAAAAGCATCATTAACGAGATCGGTACGGAAAAGAGAGCCGGTGTGTGAATGCTCCGCATCAATAGGGGTGAAAAGGCTAGAAACAGAAGGGCTAGGACGAGGAACAATTTGAAAAGGAATGCCTGTAGCAGTGCTATTTTCTCATTTACCGCAGTGCCCTGCTCGCTTTTGGAAAGGCTAATCGTAATTGCAATGATGGACGACAAGAATGCAGATATCTGCGTAAAAAGTGATAGAGCGACAGTGATGTGAACGTACTCAGATGCCGGAAGGATGCGTGCGTAAAGTGGGTAGACGACGTAGTTGAGGGCCGAAGCTGCCACACTTATAGCGGCAAACACTAGCACACTTCTCTTAAACATGGCTACGCCGGCTTGCTCTTAAATAGCCGATTGCTCCAAAGCCGAATTCGCAAGTTTTCATAAATAGCATACCCAGTCCTAAGGCGGGATTCCTAAATAGCTTAACAGGGTGAGAGAGGAATAGTCGGTAGCGTGCCGTGGGGCTAGCTTGCTGTTTTACAACCCTACTAGACTTGTGCTTGTCTCTATATTCAGAGAAACGCTGGACATAGTAATACTTTTTCTTCATCGTTTTTCGTAACGACATATGGCCCTCGTTGTGGTAAATCAAGGCGTCTATACGGCCAAGCCTGCCAAGCTTTCCCATTCGCTGCGATAAGTCCCAGTCCTCGTTGCCGTTTAGCGTTTCGTCAAAACCACCAATTTTTATGTAATCTGAACGTCGAAAGAACCGTGCAGCTTCCATAAAAGGCACCCCTATATAGAAGCTTCGTTCCAGTTTTTTGCATTGCGCCCAAAAACCCTCACCAAATGATTCCTCGGGAACCACAACGGCAGCGACTTCATTTTTAGATTCCATAACACGCACGCAGTTTTCCACCACCGTTGGGGAAAGCACCATGTCGCTATCGATAATAAAAACGTACTTACCGTTAGCTTTGCTGACGCCGTAATTACGTTGCGAACTCCGCTCGGGACCCTTAGGGTAGGTGAGCTTTGTGTATTTGTTTGCAATAGATGGCGTTTTATCGGTCGAAAAATTGTCTACGACTATTACCTCTATCTTTGGGTATGTCTGCGTTGTTATTGAATTCAAGCAGGCATCAAGTGTTGCCGCTGAGTTTTTCGTTGGCACAACAACTGATACAATAGCCTTTGACATCAATGTTGATTATACAGTAGCAGATTGACTCGAGGGTATGGATCTTATTGTCACATCTAGAGAGGTTGTTAAGGAGTATATCATGGGGCTTTTACCTCATGTGAGAGCCTGGACGGTGTGGCTTAGGAAAAATTGGTTTATTTTTTTTGCGGTATTAGCGTATCTATTTTTTACGGTCTATTACATGGGGCCGGCGTTTACCGACTGCACCAACACCATCCATGGGCTGGGCGATAGTACTGCCGGTCCTGTGTGGAGGGAGTCACTCAAGCCTAGCCAGCCTTTATTGGGTGGGTATGAAAATGCAACGAACTACCCGACAGGCGAATCATTGTATTCGCCTGTCGGGTTTGTGTCCCTGACCGAAACAGCAGCGTTAACACTGGCGTCGAAGATAGTAGGGCCAGTCTGCTCGTATGACATGTCGAATGTCATGGGGTACCTGACGACCAGTATTATTATGTTTGCATTTATTTTCTACCTGACCAAAAGTCGCTGGATAGGCTTTCTGGCAGGCTATGCTGTTGCTTTTACCCCGTATGTGCAGTCTAAGATTGGTGGGCATCCAAGTTATGCCTACGGCTCATTACTGATTGCACTTATTTGGCTGGTACTGCACACAGTTAAGACGCGAAAGCTGCTATATGCCGTGCTCCTTGCGGTTGTGATGGGCACATGCGCATACTTTGACCCATATTTCATCTTGCTCTCCGGAACGGTTCTTGGTCCTATGCTCGGTGTGTGGACGGTATACGCGTTACTAAGGAGTCGGAGTGAGAAAGAGTATAGGGCCATCGCCTGGGATACTATAAAAGTCTTGCTAGTCGGGGTTGGGATATTTGTGGTATTGCTTGCTCCACTTGCATACGTGAGCGTCAAGAACGAGCACACAATTTCGTCTACTGTGGGGAACTCACGTGGCAGCGTGTTCCAGGCAGCAATGCTGTGTAGTAACACGCCTCTAGATTACTTGTTACCTGACCCGTACAATACTCATCTTGTCGATATCTTCGGGCAGAAATTTATTGCCAAAGACATTAGTTTTAGGCACTGGTGTGGTCCGGGTGAGAGCAGGGTGTCTGTAAGCCTGACTATGCTAGGTGTAATCTTGCTTGGCGTAATCGTTATTGCCTGGGAATGGATCAACGGAAGAAGGGCAAATTTGCGGCGCTTGTTCGTTTATGATCCTGGGCTGCTGTCGTTGATGATAGTAGCAGTTGGATTAGCTGCGTTACTTATTGGGTTGCCTCCGCACGTAGGCGGGCTAAGGATGCCCTCGGATTTGATACTCAAGCTAACGTCGACATGGCGCATCTTCGCCAGGGAATATATGGCAGTGGATATTGCTGTTGTGATACTTTTTGCGATTGTACTTAAGTGCTTCAGTTCGATTCGACCCGCAAAGGAGCATAAATTAATAGCAGCAGCCATACTCGTGGGGCTATTTGTGTTAATTTTAGGCGAGTACCAGATCACTACCCCGTTTGACCCATTAGTGTTTAATTATGCGCGTGATGTTCCTACTGTGTATCACCAGATCAAGAATGACAAGGATATAAAGGCAATTGCAGAGTACCCAATTGACCGCTTAGGGATAGAATATGACTCCATTGTCTACTACTTAACGATGCAGACATATCACGGCAAGAGTCTATTTGATAGCGCCCTAGCGAGCGACTACAAAGGTGACATACATGTTGCGCTAAAGGATTTAACCGATCCGCAAACGCTACCAGCGCTAAGATATTTAGGCATAAAATATGTCGTTATTCATGGATTAAGCGTAGACCAGATTCTGACTCGTACCAATCAACTCGAAATCCTGGGAGATAGTAAGCCGCCAATATACTCACTGCAGCTTCTACGGCCAGGGGATACCAACGACGTGGTGCTGGCAAAGATTGTTGATGGGCCAAAGGCTAGTGATGTGCTGACTTTTGAGAAGGGATTTGTCGAGAATCTAAACATCATGCAGTCACCCATGGACACTGAGTTCGAGACGCTCCAAGACGCAGAGCTTAAGGTTACTCCATTGGGTAATGCCTTAGTGGAGCGCGAGCGGGAGTGTTTCGAGGCCAAGATGTCGGCGGCTCAAGATGAGGGTGAACTAACGGTCAGCGTGAATGGTGTACCCCAGGTGACAGAGCACATCACAGGAAGCGTGTACACAGAATTCGCCGTTATGGCAAAAACTGGTGATACACTCTTATTGCACAACTCAAAAGGCTATAACGTCAGGCTAAATGATCTTGGATGTAACGAGTAAAATACGAGGTATGGCACACACCTGGATAGATATCTCAGATCTAATTACCTGGAACGGGCATTTTACGGGGATCCAGCGAGTTGTATACTCGTATGCCTCAAGGTTTGCTGGAGAAAATGCGCGGTTTTTCATATATGATCCTATTGACGATAGGCATGTAGAAGTAGGATTCAGCATGCTCGACCAATTAAATGCACAAGTCAATAATCCGCCACTTTCAAGGAGGCAGCGGCTCAAGCGGCTCATAGGTCGTCCTTATTACTCCCTTTCGATTAAACAAAGGGCGCAGCTACGTCCTTTTGTGGGGATTGCTAATCATCTGGCGCGTACTGTGATCCATGAGATCGTTGATAAAGGTGGACCAAAATCGCTCTTTAGGAACTTTACTACTGCAAGGTTTGAGGAAGGAGACTTGGTTGTTGTAATCGGGGCAGGATGGAATATGCCGAAGTCGCTAGATAGGCTGTGTGAACTTCGTGCTAGTACGAAAATCCACATTGTGCAGCACGTCAATGACATATTGCCGGTTTACCAGCCGCAGTTGTTTGCGGACGAGTTGCCGAAGCTGTTCGGCCCCTACATTGAAAAAGCAATCCGACACGTAGATGTTGTGACGGTTATCTCTGAGGCTACAAAACGCGACGTGACCATTTTCTGTAAGGAGAAGGGCATTAATATGCCCGTCATAGAAGTAGTGAGGCTTGGGGAAGATATACAAGCCGCAAGCATAGAGAAGCCGGCTCTTTTTCCGATAGAAGAGGGCTTTGTCTTAAGTGTAGGAACATTTGAAATACGCAAAAACTATCTTTTGTTATACCAGGCCGCCAAACTTGCACAATTGGAGGGAAAGGAATTCCCGAACATAGTTATTGTTGGAAAGAGGGGCTGGCTTACAGATGATCTTGCACATGTCATAGCCAAGGATCCTTATACGCGGAACAAAATACGTTGGATAAGCGACATATCAGACGGGGGGCTTAGGTGGCTCTACGAAAAATGCATGTTTAGCGTATTTCCGTCGCTTTGCGAGGGGTGGGGGCTGCCTATAGTGGAATCGCTGCAGTACGGTAGGCTATGTATTGCATCTGGAGTATCGTCAATGCTTGAGGTTGGGGACGGGATGGTTGATTATTTTCTCCCATATGATGCACGTGCTTGTATGGACAAGATACTGGAGTATGCCTCAGGGAAATATAAAGCGTCAAATCAAATGATAGCTAAAAACTACCATCCTTATACCTGGGATGAATCCTATGACCAGTTTAAACGGGCTATTGGTGCCCATGACTCTATTAGTTGACGGTGATAAGGTAGTTAAAGCCGATATACGGTAGCCACGTTCGTCCTTCGGCGACAGGATTGAAATATTCTCGATATGTTCCTAGGGTCTGCGGGGCTTGTATAGTGAACTCAAACGTTGCGGTCTGGCCGGGGGCAACGCTTGCCTCCTTCATGCGCGCCGGCCGGTTGCATCCAAGCCAGCCCAGACCACCCGAGCAGAAGGCACTAAGTCTATCGTAGGGGTTGGTCGTACCAACGTCTATAGGGAAGTAACCATTGTTGTACCAAGTAATATTGCCTGTGTTTTTAGCAGTGAACCCGATGTAGGCGGTTTGCCCTGGCGACATGCTGTTGAGACCGATTTCGGTTGTTTTCGTTGAGTCAGTGTAGGCGTATTGCGAAAGAAGCTGCCAGGAATACTGGGGGTTAATTACGGACAGGGAGTAGTTAAGGCCTATGCTGTTAAACCAAGCCCTCCCTTCCATGACCGGGTCAAAATACTCGAGGAATGAGCCGTACTTGTTTAAGGGTGCTGTTATCCAGAACTCAAACGTTGCGGTCTGGCCGGGGGCAACGCTTGCCTCCTTCATTCGGGCTGGCCTCCCGTAGCCAAGCCAGGTTGAGTCGTAGAACGGACTAACACGATCCATCGGATTAGTTGCCCCTAGGTCAACAGGATACGGTCCGGAATTAGTCCATGTAAGATTACCGGTGTTCTTGATGGTTAAGCCGACGTATCTTCGGGTGCCAGGCTCGAGATTATTTAATCCTATGGCAGTTGTCTTTGTTGCATCGGTGTAAGCGTACTGATTTAGGAGTTGCCAAGTATAGGCTGGCGACTGGACGTGAATAGAGTAGTACAGGCCTATGTCCGGGAACCAGGCTGTACCTTCTGAGACCAAGCCGAAGTACTCTTTATAATCAGTAGTGCTTGATGTCGGTGCTGTTATCCAGAACTCAAACGTTGCGGTCTGGCCGGGGGCAACGCTTGCCTCCTTCATTCGGGCTGGCCTCCCGTAGCCAAGCCAGGTTGAGTCGTAGAACGGACTAACACGATCTGTAGGCCTCAGGGTGCCAACATCCACAGGGTTTGTCCCCGAGTTGTACCATGTCCGGTTGCCGATGTTCATAACAGTAAAGCCTACGTATGCACGCTGTCCAGGAAGTAAATTGTTTAGTCCGAGTTGTGTAGTTTTAGTATTGTCTGTGTAGGCGTATTGCGAAAGAAGCTGCCACGAGTAGTCAGGTGTATAGGTGGATCCGAACCAATTCGTGAAGATGTTGAAGAAGTTTTGATTGCCTGAGAAATGAGGGGTGTACCAATAAAGTGCCGCAGTTGCGCCAGTATCCATATGTGTGGATGAACCATCGATAGTGGTGTAGCCATCGTAGTATGTTGTCGCGCCACTCGGGCACACCTGCCAGGTACCCTGTGTCATTGGACCGCCATAGCAGCTTTGCGGATCATCGGAATTGTCCCAGCTGTCACCGGGCTGCGGGGCATTGGTTAACTGAACATCCCAATTCATGTTACCCTCAGAACGTTCTTGCCCAAATCTCAATAGCCACGCGGCATGGATAAGTTGTTGGGAGAAACCAGCTTTTAGTGAACTGTTTACGCAAGTGCCGCTGATCGATGTTACCTGCGTACCACTCTTTACGACTTTGTAATTGCTGTCAAAAGTAGTTCCAGTGGAATACAGGTCAACGCCACTGTAGTTGTATAACGTACCCCCGTCAGGGCACCCATATCCAACTGCAGCTGAAATGGCCAAAGCGCTACAGCCATAAGTACCCGTTCCATCGACAAGCCCCTCCTCTTTCTCGAGCGTTGCAAGGAGCACCTGCGGGTTGAGCCCATACGCCACGGCGGCATCGTAGATGACTTGTCCTGCTGATACGTCCTGGCCGTAGAGATACCCATTGGTAGGGTTGTAGCCGGTAGGGTCTGGGGCGCTGAAGCCACTGCTGGTGCTAATACAGCTGCCAGGGAATGTGTTCAGGAATTGGTTTATCGCATTAATGTTCATAGCGCCGGTATCATAAAAAATTCCGTTGTCCATAATACGATTTGGGGTGAAGGTAGCAGCCTCGGCATGGTATGAGAGAGGAGTAGCTAAGAATATAGTTGCACAGAGTAATGCCAGGAATACTTTGTATTTCATTGCGACACCACCAATTCGCGTGTATCCGTTGTGCTCTTGCTCTGATTGCTCAACATAGCAGTTGCCGCAACTTGCCATGTTCCGGGTGTTAGCCCAATACCTTGAGGCGTCCATCCATTCCAGTACGTTGACCCACCTAGATCAGTAGTTTGGGCTGCCAGCGAGAAAGTCTTATTGCCATTAGTAAAAAAGATCTGGCACTTTGCCCCAGGTGTCGTATTGCAGACGGAGGTTTCTAGGAGGGGTGTGCCATTTTGTCCTGGCGTGTGGTTGCTCACGAAGTTTCCACTAGGAGCTAGAAGTGTGGCAGAGGTCTGATCGTTGCCTTTTGGGTCGGTTACAGACGAAGAGGGCGTGTTTGTGCTTGTTTGTTGGCTGTTGCCTTGCGGCATCCCTTTTTGATTATTGACCGAGCCGCCCCCTGTCGTGGGGGTTGGTTTGAAAACAGCAGGCTCTTTGTGAAAAAAGTGCGTCACATTCGTATATTCCAGCGCGGCCATTACCAAAATTAATCCTAAGCAAAGAGTGATGCCTAACGTTATGATCAGATAAGGGTCGCGACGTTTTGGAGAAGAGGTTATCGTGTAGGTCATAGTGTTTGTCTTTATATCCTATTATAAAGTATAGCAGGCTTGAGGCGTAGAATCCTTGGGGTAGGGCAGCGGCAAGCGTTATAATCGGGTGAAAATTTAGTGAGTAAGATAAGTATAGAGAATAATAACTTGGTAGTTCCGGCGTTAGCATTTCGGCGATCGAAGAACTGTGTCTACCGTATGATACGATAAAGCTATTAGCTTCGCTACGATATCCTAGGGCTGGTCATCTGGAGTTATGATATTGCGTACTTTAAGACAGGTAAACCATTGCCAAGAGTTGTTAGTCCAGTGCGGGATGTAGGCGATAGTAGTTGATAGTTTGCATTAGACCGTCTTTTAGACCTATAAGCCTGTAGTCGGGAAATGTATGCCTAAGCTCGGTAGTATCGGCTATCACGCGAGCTCCTGTCGGCTCACCTCCTCGCATTGGTAAATGTTTAAGTTTTGACTTGGAATCGCATAGCTCAATGATCATTTTTGCCAGCTCATTTACACTGATCCCCTGTCCACTGGCGCATTGCATCACCTTCCCCCACTGCCGTGTCTCTAGCGCATCTATCGCATATGCAACTGCATCCTCACAGTATATGAAATCGGCTACTTGTTCCCCGTTGCCGTAAATAGGCAGAGGTTCATCTTTGAGTGCTTTGTTGATAAATGTAGGTACGGCCTTGTTGTATTTCGACAGGTACTGGTATGGTCCATACACGCTATACCACCTAAGAATGCTGACCTTAACGTCATATGTCTCAAAGTAAGCCAATGCCATTCGTACCGCAGCATCCTTTGAGATTGAATACGGGTTGTTCCAGATTCCCGGCATACCAGCAATGAAGACCTCGGTATTATATTTACGCGCACATTCCAATACGTTAATAGTGCCATGCACGTTAGTATCGAATACGGGCCAAGGATTGTTAAATGACTCGTGTGTTCCTATGAGAGATGCGAGGTGGAATACTTTATCGGCGTTGGCAATTATGCTCTCCGTCTGCGCCATGTGCCGTACATCGGCTGGTACATAAGTCACGCCCTTAACTGGATACGCTGGTCTTCGAATGTCGATAGAGCTAATATGTCCTCCGGGGTATTTGCTCTGTAGCTTCAGTGCCAGATTGGTACCGATAAATCCGGCTCCACCCGTGATGACAATGTTAATCTTGCTCATGCCATAGTATATGGTAACAAACTTGGCTTAATGAGCGTGAGCTCGACTGCTATGCATCTACCAGCGCTCAGTGCGCATCTCGGCGGCCATAGGTAGTGCCCCTTAGGTTTGCTACGATTCGAATAGGTAGATTGTTACGTAATGACAGTAAGGCCTAACAATTGCAAGGGGGCTACTAGATGAATATAATCAATAATGATGCGCTCTCTGCACAACAGCAACCTGATAATTTTGGCGTCGACGTTTCCGCGATGGGCCAACGACACGGTACCGGGCTTTGTGCTCGCATTCGTGCGGCACATTGCACCGTCGTTCGGGAAAATTACGGTTGTGGCGCCGCACTACAAAGGAGCAAGGCGCAAGGAAACGTTTTCCCCGGGGATCGCCGTTCGACGCTTCCGCTATGCGTACCCGTATGAATACGAAAATGTAGCGTACGGGCAGTTCAAGAAAACGAGGTTCTATCCGTTCAAGATGCTGCTCTATATTGCAAGTGAATTCTGGGCGACGCTACTCGTGAGCCTGCGAACGAGACCAAAGATTATCAATGCCCACTGGCTGATCCCGCAGGGGTTCGTGGCAGTGCTGGTTGCACCGCTTGTGGGGGCGAAGACGGTGATATCGATACACGGGTCGGATGTCTTCACGCTGAACGGCAAATATATGCGCAAGGTGAAGCGGTTTATCCTGCAGCGGGCCGGTGCTGTCGTAACGAACAGTTCGGCAACACAGGGGAAATGTAAGGAGTTTTGGCCAAGCCGTGAATACCCGATTATCCCTATGGGCATCGATACGGAGAAATTTGATCTGCCGCGTGAGCCGCACCAAGGCTATCGTGTTCTTTTTGTTGGCAGGCTCGTGCCGAACAAGGGCGTGCGCCACTTGTGTGAAGCTGTCAGTTTACTCCATAAACAGTATTATAATATGTGCCTGGAGGTAATCGGTGATGGGCCAGAGCGGTCTGCTTTGGAGCAATATGTAGCTGATAACAACCTGCAGGACGTAATAACGTTTGCCGGTTGGGTGCAGCCAGAGATATTACCAATGCACTACGCGGCAACCGACGTGTTCGTGGGCCCGTCCATCGAGGATGAGCATGGTGCGCGTGAGGCGCTCGGGCTTGTATTTGCCGAGGCTTCGGCGGCGGGTCTACCCGTTGTCGCGACGGATGTTGGTGGTATCAAGGATATAGTTCAAGATAAAGTGACCGGCATCATTGTACACCAGAAAGATATACAAGCGATAGCGGACGCAATTATATATTTGTACGATCACCCACAGGAAGCCAGAGCCATGGGCGAGCGCGGTCAAAAAACGGTACGGGAAAAGTTCTCATGGGGTAGTGTGGCGGAACGGTATATTGACGTATTCGACAAACTTATTGCTTAAGTTTGCTATTATGGATAGTGATGATCGCAGTGATTATCGCTGGAGGGTCAGGGACGCGTTTGTGGCCCTTGTCGACGCCATCATATCCCAAGCACCTGCTCAAGATTAACGGCGATAGTAATTCACTGCTGCAAAATACGTACCACCGCGCAAGGCGACTTGCCGACAAAGTGTACGTCGTGTCGGAAGCTAGCCATATTCAGCACGTCAAAGCCCAGCTGTCAGGCTTGGACGACGAGAACTTTATCGTTGAGCCAGCCAGGCGCGGTACGGCGAGCTGTATTGTAGCGGCACTTGTGCATATCGCTGGCGAGCATGATGTGAAAGAGCCCATAGCTTTTCTAGCTGCCGACCACTATATCCGGGATAACGAAGGGTTCGTGAACAGCTTTTCGGTTGCCGGAAACACATCCCAAAAGTACGGCCGTATAGTACTCGTGGGGATAGAGCCTGATTACCCAGCCACCGGTTTTGGTTATATCCAAAAGGCAGACTTGCTTGATGCGGCTTCGTATGTGCACAATGTACATTCCTTCAAGGAAAAGCCCGATTATGAAACGGCCAAAGCTTACCTTAAAAGCGGGAATTATCTATGGAATGCAGGTTATTTCGTGGGCTCGGTGGCGACGTTCCAGAAAGCCATGAAGACGTACGCTTCAGAGTTAGCTTCGTCGTACCATGCACTAGAGACGGCCACAGAGAAAGACTATGAAAAAACCTATCTGGCCTTTGAAAATGTCTCCATCGATTATGCCTTAATCGAGAAGGTCAAAGACCTGCTTGTCGTCCCGGCGACGTTTGACTGGATGGATCTCGGGTCGTTTGCCGATATGTATAAGGCGGTAGAACATGACGAGAAGGGAAATCATGTACATGGTATCGTGGAGCTGGAGGAGGTGGAAAGTGCATTTATTCAGAACCAAGAAGATAAGCCTGTTGCTGTAATAGGGCTCGATAACGTCGTGGTAATAAATACTCCTGACGGCATTCTTGTTACGCGCAAGGACTCATCGCAAAAGGTCGGTGACGTGAGCAAGCGCTTGGGTAGCAAGACATGAAACTCCGAGCAGCCCTTGTGTATCAACCGGTCGAGCTTCCATTCGGCACATCCGGCTTGCGTGGGCTTGCCAGTGACATGACGGACTTAGAGTGTTACATCAATACAGTTGGATTTCTGCACTTTGCTGAGATGAGTGATGGGCTAAAGAAGGGCGAGAGAGTTTGTATCGCGGGTGACTTGCGGGACAGCACATCGCGTATCATGCGAGCCATTGCAAGGGCGATCGAAGACAGTGGATATAAAGTTGTAAATTGTGGCCTTATCCCGACGCCGGCTCTGGCATACTATGCATTTCAGCAAGGAGCGCTAGCGGTAATGGTAACAGGTAGCCATATCCCCGCAGACCGCAATGGACTGAAGTTCTATAAACGCGGCAGTGAAGTGCTTAAGGAGGATGAAGCAGCCATACACGAAGCCGTGTCGGCGGCGCGGGTACGTCTGTATGCTCAAGACGGAGATGTGACTCTATTTCGGAGCGATGGCTCGCTGGCGGCGGCAAGAGAACTTGGCGCAATCGATGAAAAGGCAGCCGGGTACTACTCAAGGCGGTATATAGACGTCTTCAGCTCCAATTGCCTGACGGGAAAGCAGATAGTGGTATATCAGCAGAGTGCTGTCGGCCGCGACTTGCTTGTGCAGTTACTTAAGGCTTTCGGTGCGGAAGTTGTGCCCGTTGAGCGCTCGGAGACATTCGTGCCCATAGATACAGAAAACATTACCTCCGCCGACAGGGCTGGGTTCAAGTCACTTAGTAAGAGTCGTCCCGAAGCATTTGCTATTGTTTCAACCGACGGTGATAGTGATAGGCCAATTATCGTTGATGAAGCCGGTGAGTTTCATCGCGGTGACGTGGTAGGGTGTGTGGTGGCCCGGTACCTTGGGATCAAAGCTGCTGCTGTGCCAGTAAGCAGCAATGACGCCGTAGACGAGTTTTGCCAAAAGAATGGTATCGTGCTTACGAAGACAAAAATCGGCTCACCGTATGTAATTACGACCATGAATGCATTTGGCCCAGCTCTGCGACCGGTGGCATCATGGGAGGTTAATGGTGGATTCTTGGTAGGCAGCGATGTAGATATGGGGGGTGCGGCTCTAAGGCGATTGCCGACGCGTGACGCTATGCTTCCCATCCTTGCAGTCTTAGTATCTGCCGCTCAGAGGCGGGAACCCCTTTCCAAAGTTTTCTCTGAATTGCCGCGCCGCTTTACGGATGCGGGACTAGTCGACGACGTGCCAGAGGCTCAGTTGCAACGATTTCGAGCAATAGTAAGTGACGACGCGGCTATAAGCGATTTGGTGGATCGGATCTTCAGTAGATCGCAGGATACGGTTGTAAGGCTGGACCTCACAGATGGCTTGCGACTTGCTTTTACTTCTGGGGATGTCCTGCATTTTCGGCCGTCCGGCAATGCGCCCCAGTTCCGCGTGTATGCCAACGCAGCGACACAAATGAGGGCATGTAAGTTAGTGGGGTATGCCACTGCACCCGATGGATGGGTTGCGAGATTACTCAAGGAGGCTAAATTACAAGGACAAAAGCATGCAGATTGCAAGGCTTAATAAAGGAATGCATATTGCGCAGGCACTGCCTGTTGCGGCACCTGTGGGGCTGGCGGCATTTGGCGCTGTGGCCATGGCGCTGCTGGTTGCCGACCAATTTTATTTGCCACTACTGATACTTCTTGGATTACCGGCTGCCGTAGGTGCCATGTGGCTGGCACGAAGCACGATTACACCGTCCGGACGGACGGGGACAAAGCGTGCGCAGCGCAGGGCTGACGTTCTGGTAGTCCTGGGCATTGTGCTGTGGACAGGGCTGAATATACCATTTGCCGCGCAGCATATCCTGACGAACCGTGACCCTGCGGTGTACGCTGTTGCAGGCGCATGGCTGTCAACCCATAACAGTCTACATATTCCGAATCCGGTAGAGCTCAGCAGTCTGCCGGGCATGACGGCGGACAGCCTCGGCTTTGATACGAGCGTCCTGAACCCAAACGAAATATATGTTCAGGGAGTCCACCTATTACCGGCACTTTTGGGCGTCGTCGGAAAGATGCTTGGTACGACGGCTATGCTACACTTCAATGTCGTACTTGGCGGCATAGCGCTACTGGCATTCTATGGCTTTGTACGCGTAGTGCTGAGGCCGAAGTGGGCCGCACTGTCGGTAGCCGCGCTGGCGCTCAGCCTGCCGTTTATCTATTTCTCGCGCGACACATACACTGAGCCGCTGGCGCTCATATTTATATTCAGTACGCTAACACTTCTACTATATGCGTCGCAGTCGCGTACATTATCACCATGGATCATTGCGGGGATGACGGCTGGAGCGACGGCGCTCGTGCGGGTCGACGCGTATATATTTTTGGCGGCATTGGAAGTGTATGCCGCCTTCTGCCTGGTTGTCGCACCGCTAGGAGAGCGAGCCGTGCGGCTTCGCCAGACCGCCGCACTTGCGTTGCCGGCAGCTGCAGTAGCGTTTCTGGGCTGGGTGGATGTCTCGCAACTTTCCAGTGGCTACTACCGTGACCTGCACTCGGAGATCGTTGCTCAATTTTACTTTATTGCGGCGATAACAGCGGTACTGGTTGCGGCTATAGCTGTCGCCTGGAAAATGGAGATACTGAACTGGTTCCGTCGACAGGCCGCACGTCTGGCCCTACAACGAGGTATTATTATGGCAATAGCACTGTTCTTTATAATCTTGGGCATTCGGGCCGCATGGCTGTTTGCTATGGCCATAACTGGCCGCGCTGATACGATGTCGGTTGAAGCCTATGCCCGCGGCACAACTATGCTTTGGCTGCTATGGTACATCGGTCCCCTACTCACACTTGCGGGTATGGCGGGCTTTGCCTACGGATGGACGCACTTACTGCGAGGCAAGGCGGGGCAGCTATTGCCGCTCTTTCTCGCCCTGGGCGCCGACTGCGCACTGTACCTACTCGACCCCAACATTTCCGCTGATCAGGTGTGGGCATCGCGTCGGTTCCTGCCGATCATATTCCCGGCGTTTATCATTCTCGGCGTACTCGTCTTGCAGCACGCGAGTAGGTACATTGGCGCGCGCTTTGGCAGGTTGCAGCTAACGAGGCGGGCTATTGTATTGGTGGCACTCATTGCTGTCGCCGGGCCGTCGCTTGCCAGTTTGCCGTTCTGGACGCTCCGGCCGTTTGCTGAGCTATCGCAAACTGAGGCTCTCTGCAAACAGCTGCCGAAGAACGCAGTCGTTGTCTGGATCGGCCAAGAAGGTGGCTTCGCAACGCAGCCGACCCAAGCCTTCTGTGGTGTGGAATCGCTCAGCACGACGGATAGCGGCGCAAGCCTTGCGCTGTTGGCATCCCAACTTGCTACAGTAGCGGCAGCACAAGGGAAAACGTTATTCTTTGGTGCAGACGAGAGCGAAGAGTCATTAGTACCGGCCGGCCTGGGAGCCGAACGCCAGGTTGGTAATTTTACTTATGCCGAACCGGAGCATACGTACAAAAAGTTTCCCATCCATACCATTATGCACACCCAGTCGCTCGTACTCGTGCCCATGGATATGAGTGTCGCGCGGTCCGGACTGAGCGTGGCGAAGATAGCCGACTAAACTTTAGCGGGTGCCGACGCCGAGGTAGAGGAGAGGACTAGTTCCTAGTGTTGATTTGTCCAGGCGGTTCATGCAGTCAACGATCAACTGCGCTCCAGATAGCTTGGCTATGGTCCGCAAGTCCATGGCGACAAATTCCGGCCAGTCGGTGGCGACGAAAATACAGTCAGTATCGCGGACGGCAGTACCCAGGTTATCGGCCAGGGTTATAGCAGCATCCAGGTGTAGCCTCGCCTCTTCCATGGCTTCCGGGTCATAGGCGCGTACCAGGGCGCCTTCTTCGGCCAAAGTATTGGCAATGGTTACGGCCGGCGAGCGGCGAACATCACTCGTACCGGCTTTGAACGACAGGCCGAGCACGGCTACGCGCTTGCCCTTAAATACACCGTTGTCTGCCGCGTCACCGAGTGCGGCCTTGGCCTTGTGGATAATGTAATGCGGCATAGAATCGTTCGTTTCCATAGCCGCGCGCATGATCTCCATGCCGACGCCGTAGTTCTCGGCACTGCGGATGAGGCCACTCACATCTTTCGGGAAGCAGCCGCCACCGAAGCCGCGTCCGGCGTTCAAGAATGCGCGGCCGATACGCCGGTCGAGCCCGACTCCGTCCATGACTTCGAGGACGTCTGCTTGTCCGGCATCGGCGAGCTTGGCTATGGAGTTAGCGAATGATATCTTGAGCGCTAAGAACGCATTAGCAGTTACTTTGATAAGCTCGGCACTGCTCAATCCCGTCGTTATGTAATGCGGCTCGGGCAGAGGTTTTGGCGGCACCAGGCCGGCGATCTTGACGATTGCATCTTGATGGCGTTGGATGGCACGGTGGAGGTTGAGAATGCGTCCGGCCGCCGCGGGCGAGCGTGAGCCGGCGACCACGCGATCGAACCAGAGCGTATCGCCGATAGCGGTGCCTTCGCCCGAAAATTCCGGTGCCGAGACATACGAGATTTTTTTGCCGGAAGTGGCAAAGCGTTCTTCGATCCGTGCGCCGGTGCCGACCGGCACGGTGCTTTTCTGGGCGTAGACAGTACCATTCTTCATAAGCGGTAAGGCTGCATCTGCCGCGGAGAAAACGTAGGTCAAGTTCGAGCTGCCGTCGGGATTGTCGGGTGTCCCGACGCAAGAGAAAATAATCGAGCTGCGCGGAACGGCCGTTTCGTATGAATTGGTCGGGATAAGGTTACCACTGGCGATGCCGGTAGCAATGAGCGGGTCGGCGCCGGCTTCGTAGAAGAACGAATGGCCTTGCTTGATCGTCGCCAGGCGCGTCGGGTCAATCTCCAGCGCGTAGACCGTAAAATCAGCATTGGCCAACACAGCTGCGAGCGTCAGACCGACGTACCCACAGCCAATAATAGTGACGGCAGGTTGTTTGCCATTCGCCATCAGGCGTGTACCTCCTACATTTCCGTACGCCTAGTATAACTTACTCGACAGTGACGGACTTAGCAAGGTTGCGCGGCTTGTCGACGTCCAGGCCCTTCTGGACGGCGATAAAGTACGCCAGAAGCTGCAGTGGAATGACGGTCAGCACCGGTGCGGTTTGCTCGAGCGTCTTCGGGATGAAAATGGTGTCGTCGGCCAACGACGTGATATGTTTATTCCCCTCGGTCGCGATCGCCAGTACCGGTCCCTTGCGGGCTTTGATCTCCTGGATGTTGGAATACATTTTCTCGAGCAAGTCGGAATCGGTCGCGATGGCGAGCGTCGGGAAGCCGGCATCGATCATGGCGATCGGGCCGTGCTTGGTCTCGCCGCCAGCGTAACCTTCGGCGTGGATGTAGGATATTTCCTTGAGCTTCAGGGCGCCTTCGAGCGCGCACGGGTAACCGTAGCGCCGGCCGATGAACAGGAAGTCGCGGTAATTGGCATATTTCTTGGCTAATTTCTCGATGATGCTTGCTTGTTTGAGAATAGCTTCTGCCTTGCCTGGCAGCTGCTCGAGCTCGGCAAGGAGCGCCTTGTACTGTGGATGCCTGCCGTCGCTGAGGTAGAGGGCGATTTCGAGCAGAACCGTTACCTGAGCGATGAATGCCTTCGTACTGGCGACCGCCAGCTCGGGCCCGGCATGGCAGTAGACACCGGCGTCGGTGAGTCGGGCAATGGTCGAGCCGGTGGCGTTGACAACGCCCAGTTTGAGCACGCCGTAGTCGTCCACCTTCTTGAGTGCCGCGATGGTGTCGGCGGTCTCGCCGGATTGTGAGATGGCCAGGACGGCTGTGCCGCGCGACACGGGTTCGGAGCGGTATTTGAACTCGCTAGCCAGTTGTACTTCAACCGGGATACCGGCCAGTTCCTCGATAAGGTACTCACCAATGAGTCCGGCATAGTACGACGTCCCGCAGGCAACGATGACGATACGGTCGAGGTGCTGCAGCTGCTTGCCAACGGCTTCGAGACCGCCGAGCTTGATAATGTCGTCCTCGGCATGCACGCGACCGGCGGTCGCGAGCTTGACAGTGCCGGGTGCTTCGAATATTTCCTTCAGCATGAAGGTCGGGAAGTCGCCGCGGCTCGCCTGGCCGGCTTCGTATTCCAGGAGTTCGATATCGCGGCTGACCGGCTTCTCCTCTTGGACATTCTCGATAGCGTACGTATGGCGGCTGACCGTGACCGTCTCGTTGTCTTCGATGTAGACAATCTTCTTGGTGTACGCGGCGACCGCGACAGGATCGGAGGCGACAAACATCTCATCATCCCCTACTCCTAGCACGAGCGGACTCGACAGTTTGGCGGCAAACAGTTTGTCTGGTTTGAGTGTTGACAATACGAGGATGGCGTAGGCGCCGCGCAGGTCCTTGATAGCTGCTTTGAATGCCTGCTCGAACGGCAGGCCTTCTTTGACGTAATAGTCGATTAGGTGGGGAATGACCTCGGTATCCGTCTGAGTGATGAAGGTATAGCCTTCGGCCTGCAACCGTTCTTTTATCTCAGCGTAGTTTTCGATGATACCGTTGTGGACGGCAAAGATCGTACTGTCCTTGTTCGTATGAGGATGGGCATTGGTTGTGGTGGGCGCGCCATGGGTGGCCCAGCGAGTGTGGCCGATGGCCATACGGGTTTTAGTAAGCTTGCTCTTTTCTACCAGATCCGCCAACTCCTGTACCCTGCCGGCGACTTTCAACAGCTTTGCTTTGCCGCTGTGCTCGAGTACGGCGACCCCTGCCGAGTCGTAACCGCGGTACTCAAGGGTCTTGAGTCCGTCGACTATCGTATCGGCCGCTGGCCGGTTGCCAATGCATCCTACGATACCGCACATGGTGTTGAGTATAGCCTTTTACCCATAAATAGCAACTATTTACCGATCATTCTTTACGTCTGATGATAAGCTATTAGTGTTTTGGGGAGGGTTGCTGCGACCCCTGCCGAGTCGCGGCAAGCGCCTTCTGGATATACGCGCGCATCTGCTCACGAAAATGGGTAGCTGAGAACGCTTGAGCGGCGCGCACAATCTGTGCGTGATTGAACCGGTCGGGTTTGAAATTGTGCAGAACCGCGACCAGGCTTTTGGCGGTTTGCTCCTCGAAGAACACGCCGGTTTTTCCGGGCACAACGTAATCGAGTGCGCCACCAGCCTTGTAGGCGATAACCGGCGTACCGGCACCTAACGCTTCGACAGGCGTGATGCCGAAGTCGTCAAGTCCCGGGAAGATAAAGCCTTGGGCGCTGCCTAACTCTTCGGCCATGACTGCGTCAGATACTTTGCCTAAGAATGTAACGGACTTGCCGGCGAGCTTGCGTAGGCGCCGATGATCCGGCCCGTCGCCGATAACCGTAAGCGGCAAGCCTAGCTTGCTGCATGCCACGACTGCCAGGTCGACACGCTTGTAGGGCGTCTGACGACTGGCGATGACGAAGCCGCGGCGCTTACTTGCCACACGGGCAGTCCGGCGGAAGCGCTCGATAGCGACCGGGGGGTGGATGACGATGGCGCTGCGGTCGTAGTATTTCTGAATTTCTTTCGCGACGTGGGTAGAGTTTGTCACCATAAAGTCTGGGCGCTGCGCAGCTTTGTAGTCCCAGTGCCGCAGCGGGTTGACGAGCAAACGGAGTCCCGGGCGGGCCAGCCAGTCGAACATACCGAAGCCCGGATGACGCATGTATTCCTGGTAGCGGCTCCAATAGTAATGCGTCGGCGCGTGGCAGTAGTTGATATGCAGGGCACTATGCGGCACATGGATACCTTTAGCTTCGGCGCCCGAACTGCTGATGACGAGGTCGTAGTCGGAGAAATTGAGACGTGTAAACCACCAGATACGCAGCGGAGCGATGTACTTACGCAAGATCGAGAACGGCCAGTGCTGCAGCAGACCGGTCCGCACCTTGCCGTCCAGGCGTTCGCGCCACTCCCGCGTGACGTACGAAGTATAAATCGGAGCGTCCGGAAATAGGTGGTGCAATTCCTCGACGACACGTTCGGCGCCGCCGCCGATGAGCCAGTCATGGACGATGGCGACCCTAAGCCCTACCAATTCATCTTTTGGCTTCGGCGCCGCCGTACGCCGCGACTGGGCGCGCGCGGGTCCGCCTCGCAAGCGGTTACGTTCCATAAGGCCTATGCGGTCCCTCGCTTGTTGAGTACCACCCAAAACGTTCGGATCATGATAACGAAATCACCTAGCAGGCTCCAGTTCTGGACGTAGTACAAGTCGAGCTGCCGCCGTTCGTCGAAGCTGATATCGCGGCGGCCGGATACCTGTGCCAGGCCCGTTATGCCGGCCTTGACGCTCAGGATAGCGTGCCGTTTGCTGTAGACTTGCAGTTCTCGGGGTACGAGCGCACGCGGTCCGACCAGGCTGATGTCACCCTTTAGGACATTGAATAACTGCGCCAGTTCATCGATGCTTGTGCGACGGATAAAGCGACCAATTGGGGTAACCCGCGGGTCATTAGGGATCATGTCGCCATTCTTACGGTATTCTATAGCCAGCTCGGGCTTACCCATTTTAGCGAATGCTTCCTCCGGTTCCAGGCCACTGTATTTAAGATTGTGCGAGCGGAACTTATACAGCTTGAAAACCCGGTTGCCTCTCGTTAGTCGCGGATGCAGGAAGAATACCGGACCGCCGTCGTAGAGTTTTATGGCGATAGCTACTACCAGCATAATCGGCGACGCAATGATGATGGCCGTCAGGCTCAGGACGACGTCGACCAAGCGTTTGGCCACGCGTCCCCAACCGGTGAGCGCCGTCTGGTTTACCGTTATGACCGGTATAGATTGGAATAGTTCGGCTTCGATGTTGCCGGTAAACAAGTCGGCATTGCCCGGCACAAAACTATAGCCCAGGTGGTGTTCCTGGGCGTAAACGAGAATGTCGGTATTCTTGGGACCGGAGGCATAGAGCTCTGTCTGAATGATCGCGTGCAGCTGCGTGCCTGTCGCCTTAGCTGCTTCATCAAAGGTAGTAAAGCAAGGGATGTGTCGCTCGTGCGTCGGTGTAAATTCGTTGCAGCCTACTATACCAATGACCCGGTAGCCGGTTACGGCCGTGTTGGCTAACATCTGGGTGAGCTCGATGGTTAGCTTCGTGTCGCCGACGAGCAAGACGTTCGTGACGCCCTTACCGTAACGAAAAAGTTGCCGGCGGATGCCCCGTGCCACCGTGCGGAACAGCAGCACAAAACAGAGCGCCAGCAAGAAGCCGTAGAGCAACACGAGACGGGCAGGGAAGATACTGACGTCCGCGAGGTAGCTGTAGGTAACGATGCCCATCGCCCCGACAAGACAGCCGATCGCTAGTCGCCCTAGCTCACGGAACCGGTGGTCGTAGACACGGGAATTGTAGAGGCTGAATAAGGCAAAGACGAGAATGAAGAAGGGAAGCAGGGTAGTGAGAATCGTGACATACGTGAATGCATGGATATGGGCGCTGATCGGCGTGTGGTCAAGCGTAACACGCAAAATGTAGGCGACGACAAATGCGATAAGGAGCGCCAGAAAATCGCCGATGACGAGAAAGACGTTGTAAATGAGTGAGGAGTTGTTCTTCATCAAGTAGTGTCACACCATTAGCACGTAGCAGTCGGCTGTATTTGCCTGTGCCCATCCTGCCGTCAGCACGATATACTACATTGTAACACCTATGCAAACGAATATTGCGACGTCCAAACGGCTGCTACGGATCCTGGCAGGGATGATAGCTATAATTATTGTGCTTATTCCCTTTCATGCGCTGCTTACCGTCTGGTTCGCATCGTTGGTCGGGCACTATACAGCGTTGCGACTCTGGAAAGAATGCCTGCTGCTTTTGTTAGTCATTGGGGTGGCATGTGTCGTAGTTACCGATGCGGTGCTGCGGCGACGGCTGCACGGGTGGCGACTCATGTGGGTCATCGCGGCATATTGCCTGGTTCAGCTTGTCTGGGGTGTGGTCGCCCTAAGGATGCACCGGGTGGACGCAAAAGCACTTGCCTATGGCTGGCTCGTCGATACGCGGTATCTCGTATTTTTTGTAAGCGTTTGTATCGTTGCCAGCCGGACTGTATCATTAAAAGCCGTTTGGCAGAAAGCCGTTTTCTGGCCGGCGGCTGCCGTCGTTATCTTCGGCCTGCTGCAGTATCTTGTCCTTCCCTACGATTTCCTGCGGCACCTGGGCTATAGCGCGCTAACTATCTTTCCGTACGAAGACATTAATAACAATGTGCACTACATTCGCATCATGTCTACCTTGCGCGGCGCGAATCCGCTTGGTGCGTACCTCGTCGTAGTATTATGCCTGCTCATAGCGGTGGGGCTTGCTTGGAGCCGACAACGTAAGGCCGCAAAGGCGCGATGGCAAAAGGTAGCCCTCGGCTTACTAGTTTGCGGCGTGACCGTTGCGATCGTGCTTACCTTCTCGCGGGCTGCGTGGCTCGGCGCGGCAGTGGGCCTCGTGATACTTTTTGGCGTGCAGCTGCCGGCGCGCGTACGTCTATGGGCAGCGGCGAGTAGTCTGGCGATTGTCGTGCTACTTGGAGGTACTGCGCTGCTGCTTTGGCATAACGCCACTTTCCAGAACGTCGTATTCCATACGCAGGAACACTCGTTGGTGAAAACGACGTCGGATCAAGGGCACGCCTCGGCGTTGCAAGCGGGGTTGCGTGATGTGGCGCACGAACCGCTTGGCCGCGGCCCTGGTACGGCCGGGCCGGCGTCGGTCTATAATGCGGACCACCTGGTGCGCATATCCGAGAACTATTTCATTCAAATCGCGCAAGAAGTTGGCTGGATTGGCTTGGTGCTTTTCCTAGTTATCATCTGGCTTATCGTGCTTCAATTATGGCGACAACGTACCGATCCACTGGCGCTTGGCCTGCTCGCTGCCGTGGTTGCTGTCTGTATTATCTGTCTCTTCAGCCATGCGTGGACGGATGACACGCTCGCCTATCTATGGTGGGGCTTGGCCGGTATTGCGATTGCCCCGTCGTTGACGCCCCGGAAACAAAGCGTTAGCATGAAAGCGTGAACGAAAAACAAACACCTTCGCCGACTGCCATTCGGCCAACCAAGAAACAGCGGGAGCTACTTACCTTCATTGGCGAGTTCATTGCTCAGCATGGTTACAGTCCCAGTTACCGCGAAATCATGACCGGCCAGAAGTACACTTCTGTGGCAACAGTCGCTCTGCATGTCAACAACCTCATCAAGCGCGGCCACTTGCACAAGCGGGATTATTCAGCCCGCTCGCTCGAACTGGCAGTGCCACTGGAACCGGTCCGTGTGACAACGAACCAAGTGTTGCCGGCCGAGGAGAAGTGGCTCGTGGGAAAAGTGGAGCATGCATTCGTCCAGGCGGAACAGGGGGCGGTATTGGAGCCAGCGCAGCTCGCGTCGCTCGTTGTTCTTATCGAGGCGTTACGGGTTCTAGGGCTCGAAGATGCGGCCCAGAGCTTCCAGCCCCGTCTCACTGCTATCAAGAAGCGTTTGGCATCTGTCGTTGCCATAGGGAAGGGCTCAGTGTGACGTATCAGCTCGGACAGCCCCCAAGGCGCCATTACCGGCTCTACGGTATCCTGCTGCTTGCTGCCATCTGCTTCCTTGGCGGCCTGGTCTGGCAGGGACGCCAGCTACTGCAGTCGCACACCACCCTGACCCAGTCGCACGCGTACGTCGGCACCGTCACGGCCAATACTCCGAAGCTGCATACGGTTACGAAGCAGAACTTTTCGATCGGTCTGCCGCAAGGTTGGAACTCAGTTACGCCGTCACATGGCCCATACACGATGTATAGCTGGCGAGGCAGCGGCGAAGACGTAGCCCGCCAGCTTGATCTGTACATCGACACTATTCCGGCTAACCTTGCGGTCAACCGGCTACTGCAGATTACTCCAGCGGGTGATCATTTTTCGATTACCGGCAGCGTATCAGATAACTGCACGCAGTTTACTTCTCAGACAGCCTCATCGGCGGCAACTGGCGTGGAGGCTGCGCAATTGGACGGAGTTAACTTTATCTGCGACGTGGGCAATTCAGAACGCGATGTCGTGGGCACTGGTTCGGTGGCAGGAGTCAATACAGCCGTAGCGAGCGGCCCGGCTACCGGCGAACACAAGGTGTTCTTTGCCTATACTGATAACAGTAATACGCCGGACTACGTGCTACTCGAAGACATCATCGAGAGTTTCCGGGCTTTATAGCTTCTGACGGCTCAGACCCGCCAAGAAAGCCGGAGAAGCGGTGCATGCAACGCGTCCCGTTTGTACTCAAAAATACTATATCTAGCGTACCTGCCTGCTGATACACTACTAATAGTTAACAAATCATAACCGGAATCGGGTGTGAGTCCCGAGCTGTGCCGCAACTGTAAACAGCGAAGATCGCTGTGAGCCAGACACGGTTTCTAAAAGTCTCTCGAGCAGGAGCAGCCGTAGTTTGATGCCCTCTGCTCGGAAGATTAGAGGGGTAATGTATGGCCGCTGCAGCCGAAGCACTCCGTTTGGACGAAGCACGGTATACAGATGACTATCCACTGGTGATTCCGGTAGCGGAACTGCCAGAGGATGAGCCGGTTCGTAGGCGTGCGGAACGGTTTATCCACGCGGTCGGGGCAGCGGCGTTACGGAACCAAGTTACGGGCCTTGAGCGCTTCTCGGCAGAGAGCGACTTCCCTACGCTGCGTGATGCTATCCAGGCAGCCGCGCATGGCAATGAGCAGGCCGTGCGCTTCGTTACTGCCGATGCCCGGGCGGATGTCATTGAGCGCACCGTTAAGGCTGGCCACGTCATGCAGTTCGAGCTGGAAGCTGACGAGAACGGCAGCATCCGGCAGCACGGGCAGCTCTTGACGGATATATACGCGAATGCCTTGCAATTAGTATCTCCGGGTCCGATGCGCAGGCGCACCTATGCCGAGACTATCAACGGTTTTCGCATGATGGATGTACGCGGCCAAAATCTACTTGAAGACTATGCGTTCGTCGTATTTTCTGGTTATCCGGACGATATGACCGATAAAGAAGCTGTCGCTGCCGGCTTTTTTGCCGATACGAAATCGTGCTCGATCCAAACGCTGCGCGAATGGGATGGAGTGCTCGTGCAGGAAACGGCATTTGTCGCGGGCGTGAAAGAACGTGACGCGAAACGGCATGATAAGGTGGCGTTAGCGGGCATGGCCGACGAGTTCGGCGTGTCATTGGAAGGCAAAGACGCAACGGCGATGATTGCTGCGCCACTGCTTATCCACCGCAGTCTCATGCCGAACGGCGTTGTCGACCTCGTGCGGCGCTACGACCGGCACGCGGGCGGCACGTTCTTCGGCGCCGCCAAACAGCCGGAAGACTACATAGCGTACCTTGCACAGTGCCGCGAGCGGGAAGCGCAGCTCGAGCCGCGGGTGCAGGGAATCGTGGCCGATCTTATCGCTGAGGCGTCCAGTATACGGACGCCGCTCGATGCCATCCGGCGCCTGCACGAGTTGTCGCAGAGCGCTATGGTTGACTATGCGATCGGGGATACGACAATCGATCCTCGTGTATTCGGTGCCGAGGCTGCCGCGTATATCGAACAGGCGCGCCATTGGCTGGAGCAGGGTAACTACAGCCGTTTCATGCAGTTCCGTGACAGTGCGCAAAGCACGGCCCAGTCCTCGTCGTGTCCAGCCGGTATTTCGAGTAACATAGGGCCGGTGAGTGAAGTAGGCGGTACAGAAGGTGGCGAGGATGCGGCAGGGGCGGAATCATCATTCGCCTCCGCGGGTGAACGGAAGAAAATGACATGCCCGTTCTGCGGGAACAAGAACCAGTACGGCGATCCGTGTTCGCCAAACCAGCATTGTCGGAACTGCCAGGCCCGTGTCGTCAATGGCAGAGTTGTCTCTAGAGGCAATGGCGGCAGGAAGGCGGACGCACCGGCAAAGCCGGCAGAGATTCTCGTCTTCCGGCACAAGGAACGTAGCCGAAAAGTTGCTCGGACGGCGCTTGCCGCCTAAGCGGCGTCTTCAGCTGCGGCAAGCGGCATGTCAGCTTCGATTTGTTTGAGGTGCCGCGCGCGGTAGCGGTCAAAGTGCTCACGGTCGATACCGTTTTGTTCGATCAGCGAGGTCAGTCGTTCGGCGCTGGCGCGGTGCGGGATGATGACGAAGCTGCTGCCGAGCTCGTAGAGCTGCAGTGCTTCCTCATAGCTGTTGGCATTGCAGACGATCACCGCCTCGGGATTAAGCAGGTTCATATGCCGTACCAGTTGCTCGTTCGTTTCAAAATCGGTGACCGTGCTGATCACCAGTTTGGACGTCTGGATACCAATCTCGTCGAGCAAGCCCGTGTCGGTCGCATCACCATAGAGACACGGGATACGCTTCTGCTGCAGCAAGTCGATAACGGCCGGGTCATAGTCGACGACGACGTAGCGTCGGTGCAGCTGCTGGAATGTCCTGATAAACTCATGCCCGCCGCGCCGGTAGCCGAACAGGATAACTTCATAGCCAGTGTGCGGCTGTTCCCGGCGCTTAGCGGTGCGCTCGAATAGTCCAAGGCCAAAGCGGTCAAAGATGCGGAACAGGCCGTTATCGTGTTGCGTGAGGTATGAGCTTACTGCAATAGTGATGATGGCCACAAGGGTTATAAGCGTGCTGACTTCCTTGCTGACGAGTCCCGTGCTGGCCGCGAGTACCGCCAGGACGATAGAGAACTCGCTAACCTGCGAGATGTTAATAGCGGCCATGAAACTTACCCGCTTGGTGTAGCCGAGCAGGCCGAGCGTTGTCGTAATGGTAGCCGGCTTCACAATAATGACGATGGCCGAAATAATGAGTGCCGGCACGAGTGCTTGCGACAGGCCGCTCACGGACAGGCTCTGGCCGAGGACGATAAAGAACAGAACGACGAAGAAATCGCGCAGCGGCTTCAGCCGGGCTTCGATCTCGGCTGCGTAGGGTAGCCCGGCCAGGGCGACGCCTGCGAACAGCGCGCCGATCTCGATGGAGAAGCCGGCAATCTCGAACAGACTGGCAACGCCGAATCCCCATCCGACCGCGAACAGGAAGAGCATTTCCTGCGATGAAGCCATAAAGCGGGCAATGCGCGGCAGCAGCACTGCGCTCATGATGATCAAGAACACTAGGAGAAGTGCTCCTTCCAGAACCAGTGTGCCGAGCCGCGCGAATCCTATCGAGTTGTCTCTACCGGCAGCGACAAACAAGAGCGCGACAGTCGCCACGATGTCGTCGAGCAGGACGATGCCGATCGCCACTTGCCCGTGCAGCCGGTTCTGTTCCTTCTTATCCGAGAGAATCTTGACAATGATGATGGTGCTGCTGAAGAACAGGCATAAGCCGATAATAAGTGCCTCGATGCGGGTAAAGCCGAGCAGCGTCGCTACAGCGAAGCCTACCGCTCCCACTGTCACCAGTTCTGCTCCGGTGGCTATAAAGATCGTGCTGCCGAGCCGCTTGATAACGCCGACATTCATGCCGAGACCGATGATAAATAGTAATAGTGCTATACCGATGCTCGCGAACGACCCAAATGTGTCCCCGTGGATAAGGTTGAACGCTGCCGGTCCGACCAGGATACCGGTTAGGATATAGCCGAGAATTAGCGGCTGACGGAGTAAGCGCATGATGATCGACACGGCTGCGCCCACCGCGATGATAAAACTCAGTTCCAAGAATATGCCGTCAGCAGCCATTGTTGTTTGTTTTAAGAGAACTTACACAAGCATTATAGCAGATGGATACTGCCTAATGACGGCAAGCGCTCTGGCGGTTGATTGCTGATTAGCCGTTGGCTCGTACTTTTTCGATAAGCGTGCGGTTTGGCGAGTCTGCGGGCAGGTCACCCCTGGTATTGACGAACTCATTGCCGGCTTGGTCGGTCGCGATAACGTCAATATTCTGATCGTCAGGAATAGCGTTCACGACAAATGCAAGCAGGTCCATAACACCGTGCGCCGCGTCTGTCGAGCTCGTATCCTGGCTGTTGTTTCCGTCGCATCCTTCTATGTAGATGAGCCGCTTCCCGTGCGCACTATGAATACTGAGACCGGCCGTGGGTAAGAGTTTACCGTCGTCAGGTTCCCAGAGCAAATCGTGGTTGGCGGTTTTCGTGCTCCAACGGAGCAGCGGCTTGCGGTCATCGGCGCTCAATAAGATTACAGCAGACACGTCTTTGCGCGCCCCCTGGCTTCCGATCAGCGTTTCCCAGTATGGCTTTCGGTCTTCCAAGGAGTGCCAAGCATCATCGAAGGGTATCTGGCGGGCACGGGTGCGTTCGACCCAGGACAGTCCTTCCATGCCATTTGTAACACGTTTGGTAATGGTAACCTTTTCTGATTCTTGTGGCGCGGATTCCGCGCCGGAAGTACGCAATGATTCGAAGAAACCGGACATGTGCACACAATACCATAATTAATTAAAATAGTCAATAATGGACCGCAGCGAGAATATTCTCAAATGTCGTGTAAACGGAGCTAAACTGCTCGTAGCTGTCGTCTGCTGCTGTCGCCTCGGGCTCTCAACCATTGCCCTCAAGGGCTAGGGCAAAACTAGACCGTTTATGATCATATGCTATAAACTTTACGTATCCTCTATCTTTACAAGTAGTGGTGTAGGTTGGGTTGGCTGGGATTGTTTTACCGATACCCAGCACGAAGTCCAGAATCAAAAGAAGAAACTAAGTAAAGCCGAACAAGATAACCAGACCCAGAAAACGTAACCCTAAATCCAGCTACTAATATCCTACATATGACCGAATTGCCAAAGCTAACGAAAAAGCAACAAGAGATAGTAAGCCTGTTGTATAGATTCAGGTTCCTCAATCGTATCCAGATACAAGCGTTTCTAGGATACAAAGACCCGAAAACTATTAACCTGTGGTTACGGGATTTACGAGCGAAAGGCTATGTCGAGTGGATATATTCGACGCATTTTGCCGAAAAGACTAAGCCGGCCATTTACTACTTGGGAATAAACGGCGTGCGGCATCTGCGGACACGTACTAGAAAGGTCGAAGTCGAAGACGGCAAATGGGAAATAGTACCAGCCTACCCGGTGGAAGAACTCCGCAAACGCTACAAAGAGCCAACCCGCAGCAAGGCGTTCATTGACCGCTGCACCCTAGTCGCGGATTGTTGCCTTGCTCTCGAAAAAGAAGATGCCGCCAACGGAGCGAAAGGCACAGACTTGCGTTATTACTACCAAATGGAGGCGGATTACTTGCTTGAACGCAGCTACTATCACTTCGTACTCGATCTCGATGACGGACGCATCCGGCCGCACCTGATCTTTTGCCAAGACAAGCTCAATAAAGACGCCACAGAAGAAACAACGGTAGAGAGCTGCCTGCTTGAAATCTTCGACCCGACCTTGCCCCGCTACCGTATGAAAAAGTGCCTGGCCGATTATGTGCAGTTCTTAGATGAAGAAGGCGACAGTTGGCAGGAGCAAACCGAAACCAAACAATTGCCAGTCGTTTTGTTTGTCTGTCCTCGAACGAGCGACCTTATTTACGCGAAACGGCGGACACGCAAGCTTGTCGCGGACGCCTGGTACTGGGAAGATGACGACGTCGAGAAGCCGAGAATGCGATTTACGACAACGGATAAGCTCAGGCAAAGCGGCATATTGGACAAAAAGATTTGGGAGCAGGCGTAGAGCCAATACGGAACTCCCGCTGAGATCCGACAGTAATTGTTTTTTATCCCCAGCTTTACGCTTGACAAGCATAAGCCCGTTTTCCTACACTAGGGGTGTACACGAAAGCGGATGCGAGAGCCGCTTATTTGTGAGACAAAAATAATTTAACAAACACACAACGAGAGTGTATGATACCTTGGCGAGCAGTACTCGTGAGGTCTGCTTTTCGTTGGAGGAGTATTAGAGTTATGCCTGTACACATCAAGGTAATTGATGCCAAGCCTGCGCGCGTGCACGTGACGGTGTACCGTCCCTCGTGGCAGCAGTTTCTACAGTACTAAATGATGGGACGCCCCTATGGCGGCCCTTTGCCTAACGGCAAGGGGGACCTCCGGCCAGGGATTTCCCATCCGAACCTGCCGGAATAAATTCGGCCCCACCACGGCGGACCGGCGCTGCTCTTCCGGGGAACAGTTTCATACGACGTGAAAAAATACGGCCTTCTACGGAAGGCCGTATTTACTTCCTAGGGCTGTCTACTGCTTCGGGGCTTTCTTTGCGATTTCGGTGTCGAGAACTTTGGCGAAGGCGTCCAGGCTAGGCTCGCCGGTGCTGTCAACGAGCTGCGCATTACCAACCTTCTTGCCATCCAGGTAGAATGTCGGCGTTGCCATTTCATCGCCCGTTTTGGCGAAGGCGTCCAGGTCGGCGTTGATGGCGCTGTTGACCTGCTCGCTCGCGTAATCGTTGTCGAATTGGCTCTTGTTGAGCTTCAGTTGGTCAGCATACTGCTCGAAGTAATTTAGCGGATCGCGGCTAGCAACCCAGCCTGATTGGCCGGTCGGGTCCTGGTTCTCATACAATAGGTCGTGCATCTCCCAGTATTGGCCTTGCAGCCCGGCTGCTTCGGCAGCCCGTGCCCCGGCGAACGCGTTCGGGTGGATAGAGGTAAGTGGCAGGTTGCGGAACTGGAAGATAATCTTGTCGCTGTATTTGGCCGCTACCTGCTTAACGACCGGAAAGTACGAACCGCACACCGGGCACTCGTAATCGCCGTATTCGATCAGTGTGACGCCTTCCGGACTGGTACCTTCGACGTGGTGTGTTGGTGTGCCGGACGAACCGGGTAGCGAATTCTGTTTATTGTGGTTGCTCACGAATACGATGCCGCCCAAGATGACGACGATAGCGGCGATCGCTATAAGAAATTGCTTGGACATCTACAACTCCCTGTTATATGGCCTCTTCCTGAATAAGTATACAGCACAAGCTGAAGGGCAGATGATAGTATTAAAGGCATATGGTTACGTTTGCCGTCGCTGTTCTTTGCCTGCTGCTCGCCCTTGCTGCAATCGCGGTCGGGAAAGCCTACGAAGCGCTGCCGGTGACGGAACTGAAGCGCCGCGCCGCCAAGGGTAATACGCAAGCTCAGCAGCTGTATCGCGCGGCGGCGTACGGCGGCGAATTGACGGCGCTCGTTGTCTGCCTCGCGACCTTGAGCGCCGCTGCGGGTTTTATCCTGTTTGCCCACATCGCGCCACCGGTCTTCGGCTTTATTATTGTGGTGCTGGCGTTGCTTCTGGCATATACCTGGCTGCCTCGTAAGCGGCAAGGCGCATTGAGCACGCAGGCGGCAGTGAATCTGGCGCCGGCCGTAGCGGGGGTATTGCGCTTTCTGCATCCTATTTTAGGATTGCTTGCGGCGCTTGTGCGGCGCCAAAAGCAAGAAGGGCACACCGGCCTATTCGACCGCGAAGATGTATACGAACTGGTCGAACGGCAGAAATACCAAACGGATAACCGGCTGACGGAAGCCGAGCTGGAGCGTATGCGACGCGTGCTGCAACTGGGTGAGAGCCGCGTCCGGGACGTACTCGTGCCGGCCCGGCGCGTGAAAATGGTTGCTGCGAATGAGGCGCTCAGCCCGGTATTGCTCGATGAGCTGTATAGCAGCGGCCACGCCTTCTTCCCTATCTACGAAAGCGACCCCGCAAATACCGTCGGCCTGTTATCGCTTGACCGCGTCGCAGACATCAAGCGAACGGGAAAGGCCGGTGATTACAGCTCCGCGAAATTGGCATATGTCCACGAGGCGGATACCCTGGAACAGGCGCTGCGCGCTTTGGCGGAATCGCGGCAGCATCTGCTCATCGTTGTCAATAACACCGGCGAATATGTGGGTATCGTGACGCTGAGCGATATCACCCACTGGCTGCTCGGCGCGGCCGGGAAGCGCGGTGCGCACGACGACCGCGACGCGGTTGCGGCCCGTCATGTCCGTGCGGCCGCTACTTCCCCTGAAAAAGTGGTACAATAAGCGGCAATATGGCGTATCTCGGTAACTCCAATATGAATTTCAGGGTCGGCATCACTAGCCGGCGCTAGTGGCCTGCGCCATCGACCCCTTATCCAGCCGAAGTACCGACAATCTAAGGAGAGAAAATATGCCAAGAATATTGAGTAGTGATGTCAAGAGCCAGGTAGGGAAACAAGTTACCGTCGAAGGGTGGCTGCACAAGAAGCGCTTGCTCGGCGGCCTGACGTTTATCAATGTCCGCGACCGGCGCGGCCTTATACAGGTCGTATTGGACAACAAAGATGAAGTTGAACGCTTGCGCGGCCTGCAGATCGGCACGGTCTTGCGTGTCACCGGCACGGCGGTAGAAGAATCGCGCGCGCCGGGCGGCGCGGAGTTGCACGACGCTCACCTGGAAGTGCTCGTGCCCGTTACTGACGAACCGCCGATCGAGATCGACAAGCCGTTGAGCCACAAGCCGGAGAATCTCGATACCCTGTTCGATTACCGCGTACTGGGACTGCGCAACATCCAGGAAGCCAAGATCTTCCGCATCCGTTCCGACCTGCTGCGCTATATCCGCGAATATCTTTATGGCCAAGACTTTGTCGAGATCAATACGCCCAAGCTTGTCGCGGGTGCCGCCGAAGGCGGTGCCGAGGTATTCAAGCTCGACTATTTCGGCAAAGAAGCCACGCTTGCCCAGAGCCCGCAGCTGTACAAACAGATCATGGTGGGCGTCTTCGAGCGTGTCTTCGAAATCGCCCCTGCTTTCCGCGCCGAGCTGTCCGCTACGACGCGCCACCTGTCGGAAGTCACCATGCTGGATGTCGAGGTGGGATTCATTGAAGGGCACGATGACGTGCTCAAGCTGCTGAACGGCCTTGTCTACGATGTTCTGACGCGTCTCTACAAGGAGCATGCGGACGATCTCAAGTCCCTGAACGCGCCCGAGCTTGTTCTGAAGCCCGAGTTCCCGCGCTACACCATGGCCCAGATCCACGAGTTGTACCAGAAGGAAACCGGCAAGGATATGAGCCACGAGATCGACCTGACTCCCGAGGAAGAGAAGTGGATCTGCGAATACAGCAAGAAGCGGCACGGCTGCGAAGCGGTCTTCGCTACCGGTCTGCCGGCCGCCAAGATGAAGTTCTATCACATGAAGGGCGATGAAGGCACGGCCCGCAGCGCCGATTTGCTCTTCCGCGGCGTCGAGATCAGTACCGTGCCGCAGCGTGAGCACCGCCATGAGGTACTTGTCGAACAGATGAAGGCCGCCGGCGTCAACCCGGATATGCCGGGCTTCGCGCCGTATGTCGCCGCCTTCAAGTACGGCCTGCCGCCGCACGGCGGCTTCGGCTTCGGTATCGACCGCCTGACCGAGAAAGCCATCGGGCTCGGCAACGTCAAAGAAGCCGTCCTCTTCCCGCGCGATATCAACCGCCTCGCTCCCTGACCATGCGGACCGCTCAAGCAGTTTCTACGCAAAAATCGTAACTTGTTAAGGATTGTCTATGAAGTCTAATCCCTATGAGACGATACTGCGCGTTCTTGATGGCGCGCATATCCAGTATGAGCGGCTCGAACACGAGCCGGTTTATACGAGCGAACAGGCCGCGGCCGTGCGCGGTTTGTCGCTGCAGCAAGGCGCGAAGTCGCTCCTGTTCAAGACAAAGCGTGGTTTCGTGCTCGTCGTCGTGCCCGGCGACAAGCGTGTCGACTCGAAGAAGTTGAAGAAACACCTTGGAGTCAGCGACGTCAGGTTTGCGAGCCCCGACGAAGTAAAAGAACAGATGGGCTGCGAAATCGGCTCGTGCTACCCGCTCGGCATTATCGCGGGCTTGCGCACCATCGTCGACAAAAGCCTGGGCGCGAACGAGGTTATCTCGTTCAACCCGGGCAGCCACACCGTTTCCATCAAGATGAGCTACGCCGATTACCAGCGTGCGGCGCAGCCCGAGCTAGCCGACGTCGCGCAATAAAGTCGCGGGCAATAAAAACAACGCCGGGCATGCTCCGGCGTTGTTTTCTGCTGCTTCCGACTCAGTGGTGGAAGACTCGCGAGAGCACCCAGATGGCGGCGCTGATCTCGAGGAAGAACAGCCCTAGGCCGACCGGTGATCCCCAGCTGAACCAGGATCCCCAGGCGCGCCAGTTCTTCATGTGCCGATCGTCGTAGTCCTTCCACTTCTCGTAGTCTTTGAAGGGTTCCTCTTTTGACATACGTATCCTTCTTGTGTTTTAAAAAAACACCTCGGAAAGCATACGCCGGCTCGACCTTACCGACAATCTATCTTACGAGGCGCAACCCTGGTGGAATGATGTCCGGCCATGTAGTTCGCGCGGTTGCGGCGGGCGCGCATGGCATGATACTGGACCCACAACTGCTGCCATCTAACCACAGAAGTGACTAGGCAGCAATACCCTAGAGCGACTGGGTTTGGGCGGGATTGATACGCTGCACGGGTTGCGTGCCGTTATACTCGGTGACGAGCGCGTTGTAGCTGTCGAGCAAGCCGTTGTACTGGTCGATTAGGCTATTTTCCTGATCAAGGTACTGGCGGTACTGCTTGTAGTAGTAATCGTCCAGGTACTGATCGCCTGCCTCGGCCCAGCGCACGCTCGTCGCGTAGGCGTTGTTCGCGAAGCCGCCATATTGCTTGATCTCTGCGTCCATCTGGGATAATTGGTCTTCATCATCTTGGAAGAGCTGCTTGACGTGGTTATTGGCGGCGACATCGGCGCTGAGATTGTCGAAGTAGGGCGTATAGAACTGCGCGAGACCGTTCGTGAGGTCGTTATAGCCGGTACCGAGCAGGGAAAACAGCTCGAGGTCGCGTGCGCCGGGCTCGGTATTGGCAAAGTTCGCGATCTGGTTAGTAAGATCGAGGTCATTGATAGACACGAAATTGGCTTCGATGGCAGTGTCCAAGTCTGCACTGTGGCCAGAAGCATGCAGCGCGATGTAGACGGGGTGGAGCATTTCGTAGGCGGCGGTGGCGACGACCATGTCGTGCAGGTCGGCCGGCATTTTGCGTAAGTATATCTGGTTTGTCGCGGGCACGTAGCAGCCTTGCTCGATGAAGCCGCCCGCGTTGTTGGCGGCGGTGTTCTCAGCGCAAGCGGTCTGCATTTCTTCATCCGACACCAGCCGCGGATGTGTGCGTAAAAAGATCAGCGTTCCCTGGCGGCTCATACCGGCTTCGTTGGCGAGTGAGACCATTGCGGGGTCGGCATTGGCAAGGGTTTGGCCATCGGCTATCGGGCCGATGACAGCGGCGGCTACGGCTGCCAGCGAGATAAGGAGGGCGCCGACAACAGCCGACTCTAACACGCCGTACCAACGCGCTGAACGCGACGCGGCTTGTGGCGCGCGGCGGGTCTTGCGTCTGACAAGCCTCCGGACGAGCCGCAGCGCCAGCGTGATCAGAGCGATAGTCCAGAATAGGCCGCCGACGAGGATAATGACTCCGGCTGCCATCTCGCGCGGGTCATAATCGTCAAAGCTGTTGACTGCCAGGATCGCGCCGCAGACGATAAGTCCGCTTCCGCTTATGAGCATGGTGAGCGGCCGGAACAGCGTGCGGAGCAATGTCTTCATTCCACTGTTATCATACCGTGTCGGCGGCGCGGCATACAGCCTTAGGCCTTCGGCTTGTTGTCCAGGAATTCCCAGATGTACCAGCTGGCAACCGACTCGTACGGGTGCCAGTGGTTCTTCTTGGCGATTTTCACAATCTTGTCCGGCGTCGGGATATCTTTCAGGCCGTACAGCGCGCGCATGCCGTTCTTAATGCCTAGGTCGCCAACGGGTAGCACATCCAGGCGCCCCATGCAGAACATGAGAAACATGTGTACCGTCCACTCGCCGACGCCCTTGATATCGGTCAATTCCTTGATAATCTCGTCGTTGCTGAGCGCGTCGAGGTGGTCAAAGCGTACCTTGCCGGACGCGACGTGGCGTGCCAGGTCCTGGATGTAGGCTGCCTTTGCACCGGACAGGCCGGTGCTTCGTAATGCTTCTGTCGACTTTTCGAGTATCATCGCAGGTTCGGGGAATTCGCCGCCAAACAGATCGAGGAACCTGCGGCGGATACTCGCCGCCGCTTTGACGCTCAGCTGCTGCCCGATGATGGAGCTGACAAGGGCATTGTAGTAGTCGCGGTGCGGGGCGTAATCGGATAGTCCCATACGCTTGATGAGCGGTTGCAAAACCGGATCTTGCGCGGACAAGTGGTCGGCGGCCTGCCGGAGGGTGTCGGGCGTTGCGAGCAGCATGGCATCCATAGTATCGTTTAGGACTGCCCTTGGCAAAGGGCGATACGACCCCGTACAATAGTAAGCACAAGCGAGTACCAATCGGTGGATTCAGATATATCAAACAACCAGCCAAACCATGACGCGCCATCGGCGCCGCCAGTTCCGAAGGGCGTGCGGCCCGAGGATATTGTGCGCCGCCAGCAACAGGCAAGCAGCATGCCCGCAAACGAGGCTCCGGCCGAGGAGCCTGCGACCGACGAGCCGGAGGATACTCAGCCCGATTCCCCGCAATTCCCCTACGTTAAGCCGTCGGGCAAGGATTCCCGTTTCAAGCGTTTTTTCAGAGGCTATTGGCATAAGAAATTGTGGACGCTGCCCCTGACTCTCGTAGTTATCCTGGGAGTTGTGTTTGCCGTGCCGATGACCCGATATAAGATCCTGGCTTTCTTTATTGCCAAGCCGTTTACCATCACCGTGACAGATAGCTCCACCGGCACGCCCGTTAGCGGTGCTACGGTCGAGTTGGCCAACAAATCGGCCACCACCGACGGCGAGGGGAAGGTAAGCATTACCTCGCCCGTTGGCAGCCAGATGCTTAGCGTCAGTAAGACGTATTACAAACAAGCGGGCCAGACTGTGTTTGTCGGCCTAAGAGGAAGTAACGCCGTAAATATCAAACTGGTCGCGACCGGCAGGCAGATACCGGTGAAAGTAGTGAATAAAATCACCGGAGCCCCACTCGCGGAAGTCGTATTGACGTTTGCGCATACGACAGCCAAGACCGGCGCTGACGGTACGGCGACCGCGGTTTTGTCCGCATCGCCCGATACGCAAGACGCGGTACTGAGCGTCGACGGCTATATCGACCTGAACGTCAAGGTAAATGCTACCGCGGCCGCCGTGGAAGCGGTGGATGCTCTGCCGGCCAATACGTTCGCGATGGTGCCGGTCGGCCGCGTGTATTTCCTCTCGAATTTGAGCGGCAAGATTGATGTCGTATCGACGAACCTCGACGGCAGCGGCCGCCAGACCGTGCTTGCCGGTACCGGTTCTGAAGACGCCAACACGACGCTGCTGCTAGCCTCGCGCGACTGGAAATACCTCGCCTTGCTCAGCAAGCGCGGCAGCGGCGATGCCAAGCTGTACCTTATCGCCGCCGCGTCGGGCCAGTTAACGACTATCGACAGCAACGCCGACATCTTTACCCCCGTCGGCTGGAGCGGCCACTACTTCGTCTACAAGGCGAACGATACGTCTGTCCAGAATTGGCAGTCGGGCGGTACGGTTATCAAGAGCTACAATGCCGATACGGGTAAGTCAGTGACGCTTGCCAGCACGACGGCGACCGGTACCAGCAACGCCGATGCCAAGTACCAGAATATATGGGACGCGTCGTTCGTTGGTGACAGCCTGGTCTATGACATCACCTGGTACGTCTATCCGGGCACCCTATCCGTTGCCGGGCAGCAGGATACGCTGATGAGCGTGAAGCCGGACGGCACAGGCAGTAAGACGCTGAAGAGTGTCGACGCCAGCCAGTACTACATCAGCAACCTCAATGCGGCGAACCCTGTTCAAGCGTACTTCGGCGTCTACAGCAGTACATCGAGCGCCGCGAACTACTACCGGCTTGACGGCAACGGCTCCGTTACCCAAAGCAGCACGATCACCAGCGACAGTGTGTCGAAGAGCTATCCGACCTATCTTCTGTCGCCCTCCGGCAACGCCACGTTCTGGGGTGAGCTGCGCGATGGCAAGAACACGCTCTTCACCGGCGATGCTACCGGCAGCAACGCCACGCAGATCGCCACCCTCAGCGACTACACTGCCTACGGTTGGTGCACGGACAACTATCTGCTCGTGCAGAAGGGTGGCAGCGAACTGTATATCATGCCTTCGTCAGGTAGCGGCACGCCGCTGAAGGTCTCTGACTACTACAAGCCGCAGTACGGTCTATACGGCTTCGATGGCAGCTACGGCGGGCTGTAGTTAATTTACTCTCGTGATTTGTTAGAGCGGATACGCTTATTGTAGTGGTGTGTACGGATAGTACTTTGCCTGTGCTCGATCGGCGCAAGTAACAGCCAATGCCATCCCGTCCTTATTATTGAATGGTATGCTCATTGCAGCCCCGTCGTGATAACCTTTAGAGTCTTGTGACTCAAGCTGGCATCTTATGTTGTTCTGTGTCGTAATTGTATAGCTTGGGAAAAGACCGTGATCGGAGGAGGTGTTCAAATTGAGTGATTTCCCGATTGTCAGGTAATAGGCGCCTACACTCGCGTAATCCACATCCTCCTTCAATCTAATTACTGTCGCCACCTGGCACCATAGCTTCCCGTTGTCGTAGGGCCCTTGTTCTGTATTGAAGCACTCATCCTGCTCCCGAGTTGACACTACATTATTCCCCAAGTATGCAACGAGGCGGTTTACCACTGCTGTCTTTACGTCACTGGCATCTTCAAACCGCAACCGGTCAGTGTGGATGGCTAGCTGCTCGGCCATAAACCAGCCAATAATGGCGAGCACGACACCCGCTGCGATAACAAGCCAAATAAGAGTTTTCCGGCTAGAAGTGTGACTTCGTCGCTGGCTTTTGCGAGTTAACATTATAGCCTAATTGTACTGGATTGATTGGCAGGAAAGAGTGTTGGAAAGTTTGATAAGATCTGCGAAGGAGAGCTCTTGGGAATTCTGTCTGTAGGGTGCTATTCCGAGGGCCACTATTGCGAGAGTTATAAAGAGAGAAACAACGGTAAGCAATGTACGCCTTTTGGGAGAGTGCGGGAATAACTTTTTTTATCCTCTTGATGCTTAGTGTGCTTGCCCATATTGCCTCAAGCCCTACCAGGCACTAGCCCTGTCGATAGGTCACGGGAAAATATTCTGCTTGAGATTCAGCCGAACACTCAAACGATAGAGCAATTAGATCGTCATCGCTCTTTGCCGGAAAATTTAAAACCCGTTCGGCGTTTTTATTTGTCTCAACATAGAAGTTGCACTGATGTCCCGCTGGTTCGTTTAGAAGTATCACGGTCACTCCATATCCATTGTAGGGTTTTTGAAAGAAGCTGGAAAAATGTAGGTAGCTCTGCTTAAAGGTAAGCCTTAGAATATTGTCTAGCTTTTTTGCGATTTTAATGGCATTAGAATCATCTTTGTAAGGTAGATAGGCAACCATAGAGACCCTACAATATAAATGCAGATTATCGAACTCGCCTGGACGTTCATAACTACAAGTACGGCTGATTATCGGGTCTTCACCGCTGGCTTGATTAATTATTGTTGCTGCAGTTGCAGTGAGCCTGTCAAAGTTTTCCCTGGAAAACTTATACGACCCCTGTACTGATATAGAAGCGACAATAACACTAATCAGTAAAGCTAGAAGAATGGTGGCTGCGGTAAGTACCTTATGTTGGCTTAGAAAATGCTGAAAGTGAAACTTACTTGACTTGCTGGTATTCGCTTTGGCAACTTCTTTAAATTTCACATCAGTTTATTGCTGGGAGTCATAAGGATAGTACGACGCCATTGCCCTATCTGCGCAGGCTATGGCGATTGCCGGCTTATCAATCGGTGAGAGGACATCTTTGGTTATACTTCCATATTGGACACCTCTAGATGTGGTCATCACAATCCCACAATCCATGGATTTGAGTGTAAGCCAGAATCGTTCAGTGGATCCGGTACCGCTTGAGTTGGCCACCTCTCCCTCTTGTTGTGCTACAGTCGACAGCTGCATGCCCAATAGATTGTAATCCACATCCTCCTTCAACCTAATCATCGTCGCTACTTGGCACCATAGTCTACCATTGCTATATGGCCTTTGTTCTGCGTTGAAACATTCATCCTGCTCCCGAGTTGACACTACATTATTCCCCAAGTATGCAACGAGGCGGTTTACCACTGCTGTCTTTACGTCACTGGCATCTTCAAACCGCAACCGGTCGTTGTGGATGGCTAGTTGTTCGAATACGAACCAACCGATAATAGCGAGCACGACAATTGCCGCCCCGACGAGCCAGACAAGATTTTTCCGGCTAGGGACAAAGCTCTGGGTTCGACTTTGCAACATACTCTTTTTACTGGTAGCCTTCTGCGCCTGTTTCATGCTGCAATCGTACATAAAGCATAAGTACTTGTAAAGCTGAGAAAATCCGCGTTATAGTAGCGGCAACACTGTAAAGAAGAGGAAGGTATGAAGAACCTGAGTAATCACTGGAGAATCGCCAGAAAGCGAGTGAGTATCTTTATTGCCTTAGTGGGCTTACTCGTCGGCCCGCTTGCAGCAGTCATCCCTATGGGCGCCTATGCCGATACGGGCACATGGGTGGATGGTAGCCTGCCGGTGCTTACTACTGGGGAGGAGTATCCTAGCCTTCCCCCCAGACAGGACTGTTTTACTACGGACTTCAAATACATGTCTTATCCTTTGGTAAACGGAAGCTATGATACCATCGGGCAAGTCGCGAACCAACAAGTATGCGCTACCGAGAACCAACTTGGTTTCTTCGGTAGTTTGGAAGGTGGTACAAATGGATATTACGAATTTATCCGACCGCAAACTTCTACTGCGTTTAGGCTATTGGACGCAACCGGTCGTTTTACTTGGGTTACGCCAGTACCAAACCAAAGTTCGTATATGTACGCGAAGAGTGGCAGTGCCTACGGTAATACTATACCGATCGCAATCTTCGATAACTTCTCGAGCGCAGGCACGTTTGCTCCGGATTACTATCAGAATGGCACGAGCTACCCTACGAAAGAGCTCCTCTTCAAGTTCAATACGGCTACCCCGTGGCTTAAGGATAGTGGCGGCAATATCCTGTATGCGCCTTCGTTCTGGTTCTCACAAAATGGTGAATGGCTAGTGATAAATGCGGTGGGCTTAGGGGATGTACGGATTAACACCCAGACTCGTGCTATGCAGCTATTTAGTACAGATTCTCTCGCAGGAGAGTTTGTAGTAAGCGATGATGGTAATACCGTTCTGCAAAGCGGCATTAACTCGGGCGATACAAAGGTATATGACCTAAGTGGATGCCAGCCGGCAGGATTCACAATGTTCGCAAACAACAGCGCAGCGGTACAAGGATGCCGCAGTCGGGACCTATTTTCTAGCTTGACGGGTCAGATAAGCGGTTTTAACGGGCTGACGCATATGCGTTTTAGCGCTGACGGGCAGAGTGTCAGTGCGATACTCAAACGCATTGGTGCCTTAGGAGTATCTGAATATTACGCTGCTACATACTCTGTTGCTGGATATCAAGCACCGCATGTAGGCTACATCGCACTTGGCGATAGCTTCTCAAGCGGTGAAGGAGCTGGTTATTACCTACCAGCGACAGATAGTAACGACCCTGAGAACAAATGCCATGTTAGCGCGGTGAGCTACCCATATCTTGCCGCACAGAATCTTGGCATTACGGATTTTCATAGTGTTGCTTGTAGTGGTGCCACAACAAGCGATTATTTTACTACTGCACAATATGACCATGCTCAGCAGTTTGTGTGGTTGGCGGGCGAAGATAAGCAGCAGGTATTTGTCACTTCAGCCCAACCCAATGTGGTTACTATATCCATGATTGGCAATGACATCGACTTTGCCGGAAAGATCAAATACTGCATATTCTCTCCAGACTCCTGTTTTCATTTCCTAGAAGATCGTGAAGCTGCGGCAAACGAGATCTATAACAAATTCGGTACTCTTGTCCAGCTGTACAGGGAGATCAGGCAGGACTCGGGTGATCCTGATACGGTTAAGATATATGTCCTCGGGTACCCACAAATTGTTGGCGATGGTGACTGTGGTGTTAATGCCCTCCCGCTCAGCTTGGAAGAGCGACAGGCGGCACAAGGATTAACTTCGTATCTTGATGCAGTAATCCATGCCGCAGCGGACGAGGCAGGTGTGCAGTATATCGATACTGAGCACGCATTCGATGGACATCGCTTATGTGAATCTGGCGTCAAGGCAGTTAACGGCATTACGGTAACCAACGATTTTGGTCCTGACCTCAATAGTAGCTTCCATCCTACCCCTCTCGGCCAACAACTTTTGGCACAGGCCCTATTGGCACAGTCGCAAGATTTTACGGCGTCTATGCCTAGTGCTAACGACGGTATAGTCGCTCCATACATCGGCTCGGATGCCTATAATAACTTTATCGGTGACGCACCTTCTAATAATTGGAGTGGGCTACCGTATACTGCCTTTACTACTCTAGTTACTGGTGTAAACCTTGTAGAGAACCCTGAGCCGTTTGTAATAAAGGGTACTGATCAGGTAGTTAAGGCAACCAATGAATCGCTGCAGCCGAACTCTCCGGTTACCGTCTGGCTTCAATCTACTCCCACGCAAATCGGTACACTAACAACCGATGCGTCGGGCAACCTTAATGGTCAGGTGACTATCCCGTCAGATATTGCTCCAGGCTACCATATACTTCATGCAATCGGTAAGGATGTCGGTGGCAATGATATCGATATGTACCAGACTATCTATATAGCAGCGAGCGCAGATGACTATAACGGCGATGGTATCCCGAACAGCCAAGACCCTTGTCTCATAGTTCCGTTATCTGGAATAGATAGCGATAACGATGGCATAGACGATGCGTGTGACGGCTATACTGACACAGTTGCCCCTACTACGGTTGCCTCACTTTCTCCGTCGGCTGACGGCAGCGACAACTATACTGGGCCAGTAACTGTTTCGTTATCTGCCACTGCAGCAGCCGGTATGACTATAGACAGTACGTACTACACGGTTGATGGAGGGCCGCAACAGACCTACTCATCGCCCTTTACGATCTCGGCTATTGGTAGTCATACGTTGACCTATTGGTCTATCGATAATATGAACCAAACGGAGAAGGCAAATACTAAAACCTTTACAATCCGGTCGGCTTCATATGATAACGATGTATTGCATGATGGGGCTATAGGGTATTGGACATTAGCGAGTGCCGGTGGAGATAACAGTGGCGTAGCCGATCTTAGTCCTACCGCCAACAATATGTCCGAGATTGACGTTACTCGTGGTGCGGCATCGATTAACAGCAGCGCAACCTACTCGAGCTCGTTTAACGGCACCACATCTAGTACGTACGCGTCTTCAATAGGCCAGACGCTCTATACTAACCGGCAGAACTTCTCGGTTGAGGCATGGATTAAGCCTACCGTTATTCCAGCTGAATATAACTATGCAGGTATAGCCGGCAAGAACGGGTCCTACTGGCTATTCTTCGATGGTCCTCACTTGTCCTTTGACCTTCGACAAGGCGGGGTTAATAACGCCTGCGATGATCTAGCAGTAGCTCAGCCGGATGCTACGTACCATGTTGTCGGAACATACGATGGTACAACGCAGAAACTTTACGTCAATGGCGCACTGGTCTGCTCGAAAAGCTTTGCAGGTGACGTCGATATGACTAGTGGTGCTGCAGTAGTCGGTTCTTGGGATACAAGCACGCTATTCTACACGGGCTACATCTCGAATGTTGCTATCTATGGGTCGGCTTTGTCGTCGGACCAAGCCGCAACGCACTTCGCTGATGGAGAGTAGGTTAGATATTAGTGCTTTGAGCTGAGGCGCAGTATCGTCATCATGCCGTCGGTGCGGAGGGCGCGGGACCAGGCGCGGTTGGGCAGGCGGTATGAGCGGTACAAGCGGATGTCGGTCAGACGCCGCGCGAGTTTGGCTCTGGTGAGTTGGCGGACGATAAAGTCGCGCTCCGGATCCGTGTCCGACGCAACGGCGTGGGTGAGCTGCATCGTTTGCAGTGCCAGCGTGATACCGACATCGCGGGAGGCGGCGCCAACCCAGAGCAGTTTGTCGGCGATGAGCTGCTCCTGGTAGCTGCGGCTGCCGATACGCTGTTGCCCGATATTCTGGATGTCGTCCAGGGTAGTCGCCCAGAAGCGCACGTGGTGGCGGTGGCCGCGGCCGTGCTCCACCAGCTGCTTCTCGAAGCCAATATCTTGCTTGCGGCCAAAGAGGTAGAGCGCGCTCATGGGCGTGCCATGGTACGGGCGCTTCAGGACGATGGCGATAATCGTCGCGGCGACACTGACGGGCGTAACCGGCTTTGCGACGTACCAGCCGGCAGCTTTCATTGTCCCGATGAGCTGCGAGCGGGAGCCGATCAGCCCAATGTTCAGCGGGTCGGACGCGAAGCCGTCCGGCGTGACGCAGTATAGCGGCAGGTGTTTGGCAGGTACGAGCAGACGCCAGCCGCGCAGCAGCGCGGGTATCAAGACATAGGCACCGAGCACGTAGGTCACGAAGACGGCAGCGGCGACCGGCAGACGGTGCTGCAGGAATGGGAAGATGCTGCGCAGCGATACGTACGCCACGATGACGCCGGGAATAAGCACGGCAAACCGCTTGAGTGCGAGCCAGACATAACGGACCATTTATTTGATTGTATACTACAGGGGCACTATGGGAGCGTACGAAGACTTTGTCCGAACGGTCCGGAGCTATTACCGCGAGCACGGACGGCATGATCTGCCCTGGCGTCACGCCGAGCCGGACGGCTCGTCCGACCCGTACAAAATACTCGTCTCGGAAGTCATGTTGCAGCAGACGCAGGTGCCGCGGGTAATTCCGAAGTACGATGCGTTCCTGCGCCGCTTCCCAACGCTGCAGTCATTGGCGGAGGCGTCACTCGGCGACGTGCTCGTCGCCTGGCAGGGGCTCGGCTACAACCGCCGCGCCAAGTACCTGTGGCAGGCCGCGCGAACGGTAATGAGCGATTACCATGACGTACTGCCGCGTAGTGTTGACGAGCTGTCAAAGCTACCCGGCATTGGCCGCAACACCGCCGGGGCCATCCTGGCGTACGCGTTTAACGAGCCGGTGGTGTTCGTGGAGACTAACATCCGCACTGTCTTCATCCACCGCTTCTTCAGAGATCAAGCGGACGTGCCAGATAGGACTATCCTCGACCTTGTCTCGCGGACGCTCGACAACGACAACCCGCGTGAGTGGTACTGGGCGTTAATGGACTACGGCTCATTCCTCAAGCAATCGGTCGGCAACCTGTCACGGAATAGCAAGGCGTATACGAAACAATCTAGATTCGCCGGCTCCGAACGGCAGTTGCGCGGCCGCGCGTTGCGGCTCCTGGCGCAAAAATCAACCAGCGGGACGGAACTGCTTGCGGAGCTTGATGATCCGCGTGCGGCAAAACTTCTTGCGCGGCTCGAACAAGAAGGCCTGGTTCTTCGCGACGGTAGCCACTACCGGCTTCCATAGCCCTAGTTGTTTTTGCAAGAGTAGTACCGGCTCGCGTTAGCAAAGGGCCGCGCATGGGCGTACGTGCTACAATGCTAATGATTATGGAGCAACCGCAGCCAGCTAAACCGGCCGCCCCGAACGGGGGAATAATGGACATTCGCGCCCCCAAAGCGCCGGAGCTGCCAAAGCCGGCGCACGATGAGGTGCTGCCCAAAGACGAGCCCGCCAAGCTGCCCGTGCATATTGAAGCCAACGACCAGGCGGAAGACACATCGCCTGCGCCTCATCAGCCCGTCGTGCAGCGCGACCGCGATGTGCGCCGTGCGCAAGCGGCCAAGACCAAACCATCCGGCGGCCATGGCGTTGGCCTGGCTGTCGCCGCGACTATTATCGTTGTTCTAGGCCTGGGCGCACTCTTCACCTATGCCTATTTGCGTACAAACGGCGTAGCTATCCCTTGATAGTTCTTTTGTGTTGACTATTTACGCTTGGTACGGGCATGTACTGAGCGTATTATGCCGATGCATAAGTAAATGATTGATCCTGCAAGAGCCAGGTACAAGATAGGAACATAGACAATCGCTACTAACAGGTAAAGCGCATCTTCACCACGCTCCTGGGCGGGAATTGTTAAGCTCTGGAGATATACAAGAAACTGCACCAAAGGATAGGAAGCGATAGTGACAAGCAGCGGCAGAAGATAAGGGAACAAGCTATCCTTCTTGAACATATGTCACATTCTACCATAACCGTCTTATGGGAAGACGAGGTCTCGAGACGTGTCTCGCACATACCGATGGCATCGTTACGTTCTAGCCTAAATGGCTGACGTGGTATATAGTCGGGGGCGATGACATTCGACGAGTACCAGGAGCAGGCAAAGACAACGGCCATCCACCATCCGGATGAGCTGATGGACAAGACTATCTGGGTGCTTGGCATCACCGGGGAAGCCGGCGAAGTGGTGGAAAAGTGGAAGAAGATGATAGCCTACAAAGGCGGCGTGATGACTGACGAGGACCTGACGGAGCTGTCGAAGGAGATCGGCGATGTCGTATGGTATATCGCTATGCTCGCCAGTAGCCTCGGCTTATCATTTGATGAAATCGTACGCAACAATCTGAAGAAGCTGGCCGACCGCAAAGCGCGCAATGTCCAGCGCGGCGCCGGCGATAATCGTTAGTGACGAACCGCGAATTCTTGCCTGAGCCACTCGTCGAGGCTGCTGCCGCCTCCGCCGGCCATGCCGACAACCATGCCGCCCTCGTCCAAATGCTTCTGAATAATCGCTCTTAGCTCGTCGCCCATTTCGGCCGACTCGGCGATACGCGGATCGCTCAAGTGGCTGATGAGCTCGGCCGGCGGGATGATACGGAGCTTCGGGTCCTCGCGGGCCAAGTAGCTTGGTAGCCAGTAAACCTTCGTAGCGCCGGCAAAGCAATCTTGGTAATCATCGATCATGTAGTGCTGCCGGCGGTTCGTCAGCGGCTCGTAGACGACAAACAATGGTTGGTTGCGCTTGGCAGCCAGTTCAAGCGCGACGCTCATGGCGCCGCGGACTTTATCCGGCGTATGCGCGTAATCGGTATAGAGGTTTGGAATAAGCTGTTCCATGCGTCGCTGCAGGCCAGGAAAAGCGTTGACGTGCTTGAGCAACTGGTCCATGGGCACATGGGTCAGTTGATGGACGGCCCGCCAAGCCAACCAGGCGTCGCGGCGGTTGTATAGCCCGTCGAGCCGTATATGATCAATGCTATCTTCGTCCTGCAGCGTTGTAATGCCCGGTTGTGCCTGGAGCTGCAAGTAGTCGGCGTCCTCCTGCCACAGGACGGTGTGTTGGCTTTGGCTGATAAATTCGCGGAAGGCGGCTTGGTAGTCTTCGCGCGTGGGAAAGATTTCGTGATGGTCCCATGACACGCCGGATATGACGGCCATGTGCGGCTCGAACGCGAGAAAGTTACGGTCGAACTCGTCGGCTTCATAGGCGAAGTATTCGCTGTCCAGCTCATACTGGCCCATGTCGCCAAAGGAGAACTTGGCCCCGACCGAATAGCTGATAGGCACGCCAAGTTGCTTGAATAGCCAGATAACCATTGATGTCGTTGTCGTTTTGCCGTGCGTGCCGGCGATAGCGACGAGCTTCAGGCGCCTTTCGTGCAGAATAAAGTTGAGCAGCTCGTCGCGCTTGCTCGTCTTGATGTCCTGTTCGCGGCAGAAGACTAGCTCCGGCGGATTAGGGTTCTCGAGCGGCACGGCCGAAGAGTAGACAAACCAGTCGACAGGGTCGCGGTCGTGCACCGCGGCAATGTGTTCCCGCGTTTGGCCGATGTGGATGTCGGTAATGCCGTGTTTCTTGAGGTATTCGATGTACTGTGAGTCCTGCTTGTCCGAGCCGGAGACCGTGAAGCCGGCTTGCTTAGCGATAAGCGCCAGCGGCCCGATCGCCGTACCGCCGATACCCGAGAAAAAGATGTGCATGCCTCCAGTCTACCATCATCTGTGCAGGTAAGAGCCGCGCACGGGCGTCTCATTTGGGTATAATCATTACAAGTATATGGACAAGCGTAGCGTCTATCACCTATGGATGAAGGCCAGACATATCCGGCCGGTCTATTTCCTGGTGATTGCCGTGGTATGCGCCGCCTTGTGCGTGATTGGCTTACGCCAGAATAATCTCGAGATGGCCCGCTTGCGCGACGCCGTTTATGCGGCCGACCGCGACAACAAAAATGTCGTCGGCGCGCTGCAGAACCTGCAGGCCTATGTGACGACGCATATGAATACCGACCTCTCCGCCGGACCGAATGCGCCCTATCCGCCCATTCAGCTGCAGTATACCTATGACCGCGCCGTCCAGGTAGCCGGTGCGGCAGCGAGCGCCACTAACGCCAAGATCTACACCGATGCGCAGCACTATTGCGAGCAACAGGACCCCTACGACTTCTCCGGACGCAACCGCGTGCCTTGCGTACAGCAGTATATTCAGACGCACGGGGCTACGCTGCCGAATATTCCCGACAGCCTGTACGAGTTCGCCTTTGCCAGTCCAAGCTGGTCGCCCGATCTCGCCGGTTGGAGCATGGTGGCGGCCATCGCGAGCTTTGTAGCATTCGTCGTCAGCTGGATCGCCCTCAAGCTGCTGCGACTGCAATCCCGGTAAATATATCCAATATAAAGAAGGCCCCGCTCTTGTCGGCGGGGTCTTCTTCGGAGAAGTAGTAGGCTAGCGTCTACGGCTTCTTGGTGGTGTTGGTATTGGTGTTTGTGTTTGTACTGGTTGAAGGATTAGTGCTCGAGTTCTGGTTCTGGAGATTGGTGCCCGATGAAGCCGCCGGTTGGTTGCTGCACTTCTGGCCGTTCGGGTTCTGCTGCTGGAATTGCGCAACAGCTTTTGCGACCTCGCCGTCGGCCTGCAGGTTCTCCCAGAACGTTACCTGGCTCGCATTGACAACCATTTGGTCATACGGCTTGTGTAGCTCGCAGCCGAGCTTGATGAGCGATACGTTCTGGTTTGACTGGGTGTTCTGTTGATCGGTAGTTGAGGAGCTTGACTGCAGGTAGTACACGTTATCGAGAACCAGATAGTCGTGATTAAGCGCTGTAATGTTGCCGAAGTATACCTGACCGGAGTTCAGAAAGACGGCCTGTAATTTGCCGCCATCGATAAGGCCAGTCTGCGATGTCGGCCGCGAAGAGAAGATCAGCCACGCGACGGAGGCGACGAGCAGGGCAACGATGAACCACAGGGCGTTCGTGCTCAGCAGGCTCCACCAAGCCAGCATATCTCTACTCGAGCGTGACCTTTGCGCCTTGCCCGAGCCGCCGCGCGGTAGCTCGACTGACTCTTGCGGCGGTAGAGACCGTGCGGGCTGTGGCTGGTTAGGTACTGAACGGTTCATAAAATCCATACGTGTCATTCCTCCACTTCGGCGTTAGTCCGATAGTTATTATGCTTCACAGTGTAGTACACAAGGAGCGTGAGAGGCAATACGGTTATGCCGGGACTCGCAGAAGGGCTTATCCGTACCGGACGCGTATAACAGATACGGCAAGTCCTAGAGGTGGGGACAGCTGTTGACAAATAAAATCCTTCCAGATATTTTTAGGGTACTAACCTAAATCACAAGAGAGGGAATTACGCACTATGGCGTACAAGCACACGAACTCAAAAGGGGTAACATACTACTTGAATTGCAAGGACGTCACGCTTCGCGGCGGCAAGCAGCAGCGCATTTACTACTTCAGCAAGAACGAGCGCCCGGAAGGCTGCGACCTGCCAGCTGGCTTTGTCGTTAACGAGAACCCACGCAACGGCTTCCTGACCGTCAAGCGCGGCTAAAGATAAATAGAAGCCCTACAGCTCCGGTCCTAAGAGGCCGGAGTTTTCTTTGGGAAATAGTTGGCAAAATGGTAGTATAGAAACTTGGTATGGCAAGCACGATTCTAGAGGTAAAAGGCCTGACAAAGTCGTACGACGGCAATAAAGCCGTTGATGGTATCAGCTTCGCGGTGAAGCGGGGCGAGATCTTTGGTATCCTCGGCCCGAACGGCGCCGGCAAAACGACGACGCTCGAGATGATCGAGACGCTTCGTACGATTGATAGCGGTACCGCGACGATCGATAGTATCGACGTTGCCAAGGAGCCGTACAAGATCCGCGGTATTATCGGCGTGCAGCCGCAAACCCCCGGCTTTCAGGACAAGACGAAGCTGACCGAGCTTATCAAAATGTTCGCCGCCGCATACGGCGGGAAGGTCGATCCGAAGAAATTCTTGGACGAGGTCAACCTCGGCGACAAGGCGGATAGCTATGTCGAAAACCTGTCCGGCGGCCAAAAGCAGCGCTTCTCGATCGTGGCCGCGCTCGTGCATAACCCGAAAGTGTTCTTCCTAGACGAGCCGACGACCGGCCTTGATCCGCAGGCGCGCCGCAATCTCTGGAATCTTATCCGCGAGGTGCGCGATCGGGGTATCAGCGTTATCCTTACGACGCACTATATGGACGAGGCTGAGATCCTTTGCGACCGCGTCGCTATCATGGACCAGGGCCATATTATCGCACTCGATACGCCGAAGAGCCTCATCAAACAGTTGCTTGGGAAGGGCTTCAAGAAGGAGCAGCAGGTCGAACAGGCTAACCTCGAAGATGTGTTTATCGATATGACAGGCAAGGGACTGAAGGGAGAATAACGTATGACGATGCAGCAGAAGCTATATACCGTTTGGGCATTCTTCACCGTCAGCATCAAGCGGCTCTTTCGCGACCGCCTAGCGCTGTTCTTCACGTTTCTCTTCCCGCTTATTTTCCTGTTTGTCTTCGGGGCGCTGAGCAGTCATAGTTCGGTGTCGCTCAACGTTGCGATTATCAATCGTTCCGATTCATCGGCCGCCAAACAACTAGTCAGCCAGATAGACAGCCTGAAGGTCCTGAAAGTGGACAAGGAAGTGACGGACTTTGCTACGGCCAACCAGAAGATGAGCCGCGGCGAGATTGACGCTACGATAGAACTGCCGCCGACATTTGGATCTGCAGGGGCGGATAAGCTGCCATCCGGCGAGGCTATCGTGCATTATACGCAGAATAATGAGCAGGCGGCGAACACGCTGGTATCTGTGCTGCAAGCGATGTTCCAGGGAGTTAACGCCAAGCTCGTGAAAACGGTGACCCCTTTCACTGTTACGGCGCAGCAGACCAATACGCACAGCCTCAGCGCCTTCGACTATACGTTTACGGGCTTGCTTGGTTTCTCGATTCTCGGCGCCGGTATCTTTGGACCTATGAACTACTTCCCGGAGCTTAAGAAAATGGGCATCCTGCGTCGTCTTCATACGACACCGTTACGCGTCTGGCAGTACTTCCTCTCGGCAATGATGAGCAACGCTGTGGCCGGGCTGCTGTCGATTGCCGTGATGTTCATTGTCGCGCTGCTTGTATTCCATCTGAAAGTAGTGGGTAACCTATTGGAGCTGACGGCTTTCCTGGCTTTTGGCATCATACTTGTTTTGGGAATCGGGTTGGCCCTCGGCGGTTGGGCGAAGAATGAACGCCAGGCAGCACCCCTAGGGAATATCATTGTCTTCCCGATGATGTTCTTAACAGGTATTTTCTTCCCGCGCTTCCTGATGCCGGAGTGGCTGCAACATATTACGACGTTCATGCCGCTTACGCCGGTGATTGACGGCGCTCGTATGATCCTGGCTGAAGGCAAGTCGCTGCTCGACCTCGGTCCACAACTTGGCATTATGGCTATCTGGCTCGTGATCATCTACGCCATTGCCTTCCGCGTCTTCCGCTGGGAGTAATGTTCTGTTTACGCTGGACAAAAGTGAGCCATTATTGTACCTTATGGGCAAATGGGCCGCTACATGGTACATCCAGATCCGGAACTGCAGCCATCGCTGTTCCCCGATGAGACGCCTCCGTCCGTCATGTATGTGACGGAACTCGCAGAGTTGGTGGACTCCTCAGCCAAGGAAGACGAAAGGCCCTTTGCGGGCTACAGTGCTGAGAATCCCGCACCAGAGCCGAGTCTTCAGGGGCCTGGATTCGTGACGTTTCAAGAGCATGGGTACCATCTATCAATGGTGCCGTTCTGCTTCTCGCGTGCAGCACAAGCGGAGGGGAGGCGGAAAGGCGTATTAACCCCTTATACCCGTCAGCGGCTCGAGCACGTGTACCAGAAACCTGCCCTACAAATCGCCGGCGAAGCTGTCGCGGCCAGGAAAGATTACCTGCGCCAGACGCGGGAGCACCTTGCCCGAGCGTCCGGCCTCTTTGGGCTTCAGAAAGCCGGCGTAGAGGATGCCGATAGAGAAGAAGCTTCTCGGTGGAATACCTTTTACCAAAAGAACTGGCATATGTGAGGATCAAGCATGGTGCGTGGCGTCCTAGGGCCTGGATTCTAATAAGCCTTGCTGACTAGATAAAAGATTATGGATTACGTAAACTTGCCGAAGCCGTTCTTTGTGTTGGCGCCGATGGACGACGTCACTGATACCGTATTTCGGCAAGTGGTCGCCGGGTGCACCGCGCCGGACTTGTTCTTCACCGAGTTTGCCAATGTCGACGGCTTGCAGAGCCCGGGCCGTCCGCGCTTGCTCAAGAAACTGCGCCTAGATTCGTCTGAAGAGCGTTTAGTCGCGCATGTCTGGGGGCTTAATCCCGAGAACTTCTACAAGACAGCGCGGGAGATCGCCGATGGTACTCTGGCGCGTGAGTTCGGCCTGCCTGAAGGCGTTAATTACACCGGTATTGACCTCAATATGGGTTGCCCAGCCAAGAGCGAGGTGCGCAGCGGCGCTTGCAGTGCACTTATCAATAACAGGCCGCTGGCAGCGGAGATTATCCAGGCGACGCAGGAAGGAGCGGGTGGCAAGTTGCCGGTAAGCGTCAAGACGCGGCTCGGATTCAGTACCATCGATCTGTCGTGGCATGAGTTTTTGCTTCAAAAAAAGCTTAACATGTTAACCATACATGCGCGTACGCGAAAAGAGATGAGCAAGGTGCCGGCACACTGGGAAGAACTGGGCCGGATTCGCGAACTCCGGGACAAGCTCGCACCTGGCACGCTCCTGGTTGGCAATGGTGATATCGAAACTCGCGCGCAAGGAGAAATACTGGCAAAACAGTACGGCCTGGACGGCATCATGATCGGCCGCGGCGTCTTCCATGACCCGTTCGTCTTTGCTAGCGATAGTCCTTGGGAGAGTTTGCGCCGCGAGGAGCGCGTCGCGCTGTTCAGGCGCCATGTCGAACGTTTCGCCGCTACCTGGCAGGAGGGTGAGCGGCCAATTCATACGCTTAATAAGTTCTGTAAGGTGTACATAAGCGGCTTTGACGGCGCGAAAGAACTGCGCGAACAGCTGATGCAAACAGCAACGATAGAAGAATTGTTGCATATGATCACGGCAGCCGGGCATTACCAGATAGACAGGGAACCCGCAACTCGGCTACTATAGTGCCTAAAAGGAGACACTTATGCTCAAAAATTTTCGAGAATTCATTATGCGCGGCAACGTGGTCGACCTGGCGGTGGCGGTAGTTATCGGCGCGGCCTTCAATGCGGTCGTGCAGTCGCTCGTGAAGGACTTGATTACGCCTTTGATTGCCGCTGTCGGCGGCCAGCCAAATTTCTCCGGGCTGACCTTTACGCTTCACAATAGCAAGTTCCTGTACGGGGACTTTATCAACGCGGTTATATCCTTCCTGATTCTTGCTTCGGTAGTGTTTTTCCTAGTCGTTCAGCCGCTCAACAAACTGAACAATCTCTTCAGGAACTCCCGTAAGCCGGCCGATCCGACGAGCCGCAAATGTCCGGAGTGTCTGAGCGAGATTCCGCTCGCTGCGAAGCGCTGCATGTACTGCACGGCTAAAGTAACGCCGATGCAGGAGTCAAGCGTATAGCTCCCCGCGGCGATATACGCTAAGCTAGCATTAGTGATACAAGCTACCCATCTCGTCAAGCATTACCGCAAGAAGGTCGCGGTTGACGACGTGTCGTTCAACGTTGAAATGGGCAAGGTAACCGGTTTCTTGGGGCCGAACGGCGCCGGCAAATCGACGACCATGCGGCTGATGCTTGGGCTCGACAATGGCGCCGGGCAGACACTATTCGACGGCAAACTGCTTCATGCCTATACGCGGCCGTCGGCTGTAGTCGGCATTCTCCTGGAGGCAAAAGCCTTCCATCCGACGCGGACGGCACGAGACCACCTCAAAGTGCTGGCAGATGCCGGCGGCGTGCCATTACATCGTGTCGATGAAGCGCTTGATACCGTCGGGTTGCTGAACGAGGCTAAGAAACGGCCAGGTAAGTTCTCGCTTGGCATGAGCCAACGGCTCGGCATCGCGGCGGCAATTCTTGGGCAGCCGAAGTATCTTATCCTCGATGAGCCGGCCAACGGGCTTGACCCGGAAGGCATCGCCTGGTTGCGGCAGTTCATCAAAGACTACGCGGGTCATGGCGGCGCTGTCTTCATCTCGTCCCACTTGCTCAGTGAAATGTCGCAGATGGCCGACGACGTTGTCGTGATCGGCAGGGGGAAGCTGATCGCCAGTACGTCGATGCGTGAACTAACTCAGGGAGGCGCCCACGCGGCCGTTTACGTGCGGACAGGCAAGGCGGCGCAACTAGAGCGGTTGCTCAGACAGCAAAAGCTTACCTTCGCAAAAGACGGCGACGGTTTCCGGGTGAGCGGCGTAAACACCGATCAGATCGGTAAACTGGCATTTGGCGCCGGTATCCCCGTGCTGGAGCTGACAAGCCGGGGCGCCTCGCTCGAAGAGGCGTTCTTGGAGCTGACCGAAGGTAGCGAAGAGTTCCGTACTAAAGCGGATCCTAGGAAAGGCGGCGTAGTATGATGGCGGCTCTGAAAGCGGAATTCCGTAAGCTTTTGACCGTACGCTCGACGTACGTCATCGCCTTGGTGGCCTTTGCATTGCTTGCTTTCGTGTCCGTGTACGTTGAGGGGTACAAAAACGGGATAACGACGACACTTCAAGGAGGCAGCCTCTTCCTAGCCGGGTCGATTGTGCAGCATAGCTCCCTGTTGTCAATCTTCGGGGCAATTGTGGCACTGCTGCTGGCAACGCACGAATACCGTTACAACATAATTATGTACACCCTTACTCTCGCGCGGCGCCGTAGCGGCGTGCTGGTAGCCAAGATCGTAGCCGTAGCTACTTACGTGCTTGTATTGAGCCTTGCCGGGGGACTGGTTGGGCTAGCGGGAATGCTTATTGGTCTGCACTTCTCGGGCTACAGCTTGCCGCCGCAAGACATATCGCTGCTGACGTACCTGGCCAAGATGCTGGTGTACTGCGAAGGCTGGGGATTGGCGGGGCTGCTGCTCGGCGTGCTGCTCCGTAACCAAGTGGCGGCGCTAGCAGTACTATTCATCGTGCCCGGTACGGTAGAGGGTCTTTTGGGCCTGTTGCTAAAGGAGCACAGCGTGTACTTGCCGTTCTCGGCGCTATCGCAGGTGATATCGCCACCGGTATTGCAGGGAGCCGTTCCCCGTATGGCCGAGCCGGCCCAGATTACCTTGTCCCCTATTGCAGGGGCACTCGTCTTCGCTGCTTACCTGGTAGTTGCTTGGGCCATCGCCTGGTTCCTGTTTCTGCGTCGCGACGCCAACTAGCAGGTGTTGATAATCTTACAGCCCATAGGTCATTTCCTGCCGTACAGTGGGGGTTGCCCCTGCGGGCAGAAGGAGGAGACATATGGCAAATGACGATGATTTGAGGGACCAAGACTTCGCGGCGGATGACGGTGACGTCTACGATGAGGAAGAGATCGATATTATCGGTTTGGGTCCGGACACGAATATGAACGAACGCGGCGGCGGTAGCACGCAGCAGCGCAATCAAGACAATCAGGACCAGCAGGACCAAGATAATCAGTAACGGGTATTCCTGATGTCAAACGGCCGCTTTATGCGGCCGTTTTCATAACTGAGGTCTTAGGGGTCAAATGGTGGGCCTGGCTGGATTCGAACCAGCGACCAATCGGTTATGCGTACTACTTCAACTTTTGTTGCCTCTTTCGAGTTCGTAGTCTGGACTGTCTCTTCATCCGCCATTAGCGGATGCCTGCCATTCAGTCTCTACACCTTTCCGCCTAGCGACGGACTTGGCTCGGGATTACCATATTCTTTGTAGGCTTCCCCGAATTTGACAGGATATACTTACTGATTACTCAATAAGCAGCCCTATGACACTTTGGCATATCATTTAGTACTATATGGTTATGAATAATCAGTCTACCTGCAAAGTATGCGGCGCCGACCTCTCTGGCAAGCAAACTATGTATTGTTCGCAGTCCTGCAAGATGAAAATTTACCAATCATATGCTGCCCAAAAAAGGCGAGGTCTCGAGAGAAAACTGTATCTCGTTGGCCAATTAGGCGGAAAATGCTCGCGCTGCGGGTACGCAAAGAACCTTACGGCGCTAGCTTTTCATCACCTCGGCGGTAAAGAATTTCAACTCGATGTGCGTTCCTTATCAAACCGGAACATTGATCCGATTGTGAAAGAAGTCGCGAAGTGCACCCTTCTGTGCCACAACCGCCATGCTGAACTTCATAACCCTGACTTCGACTTAGCCAAGCTGTCAATTGAGCCGACTGCTCTAACCACTGAGCTACGGGCCCGTATGAGTCTTTCGCACAAGAGCGAAATCCCAATACTACATAAGTAGTTGCGATGCAAAGATGCAAATACTTAACAGGGTGAAGTATAACAGATTACCCTGAGGCGATATACTATTTCTAGACATGAATAAAGTCCAGAAGCTCCAAGGTTACATAAAGGCTGCCTATTCGTATCTTTTGCGTTTGCGTGACGTGCGCGTGGCAGGGCAAGCGATATTCATCGTCATCGTCCTGCTTGTTAGCTGGAGCGGTGTGAAATCGATCGACACCAACTACGCGCTTCAGAAGCAGATTGCTCAATTGCAGCAACAGAATACGGTGGAGCAGTTGCAGAACAATAATCAAAAGCTCCAAAACGACTATTACAATAGCGACCAGTATCTCGAACTGTCGGCGCGACAGAACTTCGGTTTGGCTGCTCCGGGCGAGACCGAATTGATCGTGCCAAAGGACATTGCCCTCTCCTACACGACACCACTACCGACACCCGCTACGACTAAGGATATTAACAACGACGCGCCATTCTACGAACGCAATATCCAGGCGTGGGTCGACTTCTTTCTCCATCGCCAACCTGCTACGGATTGACAAAGTATTTCACCGCTGTTATACTTTAGGTAAGTCATTTCCCCTATTGTTGTGGGAAAAGAGCAGCCCGAGCGATGGATACATTCCGGCGCTCGGCACGATGAGAAACCCTCCGGGTGTATCTCAATTACCACCGTCGCGGGGTGGAGCAGCGGCAGCTCGCATGGCTCATAACCATGAGGTCGCAGGTTCGAGTCCTGCCCCCGCAACCAGGTCTATTCAACCTCTGTTATCCAAACAGAGGTTTTTATTGCCTGATTTTTAAGAGAAGTTATTGGGTTCCAGTCCTGTTGGGTTGTAAGTGGCGATTATTATGCTTATGATTAGATTAACATGGAAGAGCAGTCACCACTTGCCGAGAGACAAAGGCCAAGAAAAGTAAAACAAATTCTTTTAGCTGTATTAGCGCTAGCCCTTATATTTGGAGCGGGTGGCGGAGCCTACTATTGGCAACACGGAAATGTTACAAGCGCAAATCAGAAAATAGCCGCATTGGATGCTCAGTTATCCAAACTAGGCAAAACGGCAAGCACAGCGCAAACCTCAACCAATAATAGCCAGAATATACATTTCGTTGAGAGTGTTGGATATCCTCTAACAGGTGCTAATGGGACAAATAGTAATCAATTTTTAACTAAACTCGGCGTGCCTAGTTATTTACAGGTAGTAAGAGAAAGCTCAACAATTCAAAATCAAGGCATGGGTTTCAGCATGTTTACAGATGGAACGTTTAATAATGAATTAGGTAGGTGGGAATTGGGCCAGCCAACTTACGATCAAGACAACGGGGGTGGGTCTTCGGAGATATCACTTATTGCTATTAGTAACAGCTGGATAAACTCTACAAGCACGACTGACCAGTCATTCAATAGCTTTTCTTATAACAATCCACTCGAAACTCCTACCCAGAAACAGCAATTTATGAAAACACTTACGTCCGCTACGAGTAACTGCGCAAAAGACCCCGGTAAGGGCTTCACGATAGCGAGCGGCAATCTGACAGTGTGCTATACGTTCCAGTATCCCGATCATGCCTATGCGACATACGACCCACAAATAGTTTTAGAGGGGTATGGAGGCTTTCAAGATCAGCCAGTAATATTGGTTGGGTTTATTAGCATATACGATTCAACCGTCAGGTCTGAAAGCGCTGCCGCTATACAACAAATCTCACAAGAAGTTCTTAAAGGACAGATTCCGCCACTGACCGTGCAAGATCAGCAAGCAGTAATATCAGCGCTTAAACAAACCACGATTACTGTAAGCCCTAACCCCAATAAATAGTTAGCTCACAGGTTCTAGTACTACTCGGTAGAGTAGCTTAGGCTGACACTATCTCTATAAACCCCTTTCCATCTACTCAACTCTGATAAGAGTAAGTTCCAATTCGAATGCACTTGGGCAACCATAAGCAATTTTACCTCTGTTATTATGACAGAGGTTTTTTGTTTACCTGGCAACTCTAAGAAGTAAAATGGTTCCAGTCCCAATAGGTGTTTGCTATTATTGCGCTATGAGCAACATAGAAGAACTGCAACGGTTAGTTACTGAGTTCCGTGATGCGCGGGATTGGAAGCAATTCCATAACGCTAAAGATATGGCAATTTCTCTTGTTTTGGAGGCAACGGAATTTCTAGAGCACTTTCAATGGAAGTCAGAATCGGAAGTAATAGAGCACCTCGCAAAGCATAAGGAAGCAGTCTCAGAGGAGTTGTCCGACGTATTGTATTGGGTGCTGCTTTTGGCCAATGACCTTAACATCGACCTGGCAGAGCAGTTCAGGGCAAAGATTAAAAAGAACGAAGCCAAGTACCCAGTTGACGCTGCTAAAGGCAACCACAAGAAATATACGGAATTATAATGCCGAACCTCATTATCCAACCTGCCGGTAATACGGACGCACGGCAACATTATTCAGATACAGTTCTGCATGCTGTTCCGATCAACCGCATGCGAAAGCACTTGGATGAAGAAACAGTTCAACGTTTAGAAGAGCTTTATAAAGGTGGTGAAGTACCCGTCTGGGGTTTCACGCCCGGTACAAATAATAGCAATCTTGGCAAATGGAATAGGATTGAGCCGGGCGACGTTGCGCTCTTTCTGAGGCAGAAGTTCGTTTTTGCCTCAAGCACCGTAGCCTTCAAGATACACAACCATGACCTAGCGGTGGACCTTTGGGGATACGATAATAAACGACAAACGTGGGAGTACGTATATTTCCTAGATGAAATACAAAATCAGAAGATTCCCTATGGACGCTTAAATGAGCTACTAGGCTACGAGCCGGATAATAACTTTCAACAATCGCTTGTGCTTGACGATCAAAAGGGTAGCCCTGTAATCGAGGCGCTTGGCCTGGGAAGTGTAATCTATGAACCGGCTCCGACGCGTGAAGCTTACCTTAAGGCCGTCGAGCCTTCTGAAGAAACTGTGCTAGATCGAGTTGTGAGTGGTAAAGCTCGAACAGAACAAGCCTATCTGCGGTACGTTAATTTTAGGAACAAAAAATACGCAGAGTGTGGTATCTGCCACCGCGAGTTTCCTGTTTCGTTTCTTGTTGCGGCACACATTAAGATGCGTAAATATTGCACCGACGTAGAGAGGCGTGATTACGAGCATATAACGATGCCAATGTGTAAGTTTGGCTGTGATGAACTATACGAAAAAGGCTATATCGGCGCTAATGAAAAGATATTTGTGGTGAAAGACGAGAACTTGTCCACGTCTGTTTTGGATTACTTGTCTTCAGTTGATGGCAATAGTTGCAGCTACTGGGGAACAAATACTTATGCGTACTTTGAATGGCACAATATGCGAATGAAGGTAGGCAGCTAGAGCCTAGGAGTAGCTTTAGTTCTAGTGTGATACGGTAGAGTAAGCTAACAGATTGCCACCTCTATGTAGGGTCCTCCAACGTACTAATTCCTCAAGGATATGGTTCCAATTCGATTGAACCTGGGCAACCAAAACAAGTGCCCGTCTTTGGACGGGCTTTTGTTTTGGTTATGGAACATGGCTCGGTTCTACGACTTGGCGGCGAGCCGACAATAGCCGCAGGTTTGTTTATGAGGAGCTCTCGCCAGAGCTTGCTCCTAGAAAGCGACGGAATGACTGTCAAGAACAGCGCTCCTGCTCCCGCAACAATCGTAAAGGACTATTTTCGGTCGCGCCTTTGCTACGCTGTTGGTATGGACGCAATTTTGGTGCCAGGACGGCCAGACAAAGGCAAGGGCGACTATCCCTTGACGGCAAGTAAAAGCATGTACGTGAGTCTATGAATTTGACACGGTAAGATATTCATACTTTAATGAAGTTATGGCATTCAGAAATGAAAACGGGCAGCCAGAGCAGCCATTCTACGATGGCTACTCAGATCCTGAAGAAATGGGGCGAGAAAAGGAAGTACTTACTTCTGCAATAGTGGAAGCGCTTGAAGCGCAAAGTACCGCTGCAGGTATTGTTGGAGGTGTACGGGCGGGCTATGCTTGGCGAATTAGAGCGGTTGATATTCCGTCTCCGCTCGGCACTATTCACGCCGTAGTAAGCTCACGTGACGAGATCAGGCAAGACCCAACGCCAAGCCGTACCCACCTAGATAATTCAGTAAGCTGGTGGCAAGAAGGCACCGGTGAGGTAGGCTACGCAGACTTCGACCCAGACTGGCAACAGAGTCGTTATGGCAGCCGGATGGCCGCACAAGTTGAGTGCCTTACTCCCGAAGAACAGCAAGCACGTTTAGACGGTACATATCAGGAAACATATGACAGAGAAGTAGCTTATAGACCTCTGACATCGGAGGAGCTACTAACCCTTGCGCAAGGTTTAGTATCAAATGATGCCGACCCAGTACGTACGCAGCAGGAAGTCGTCAATCTTCTAAAAGATGGTGGGCAGTGGATACCCGAGTAGCGGTAAGCGAGCCACATCAGCAGAATGACCACCGTCCAACAATCTGGGCAGTTTTTTGACTTCACGGTCCCGAAATCAATACCCTTGGTTAAAGCTAAGCGCTGCAGCGTAACGCTTCACCTGGTATAAGTTTTACTTGCCGTCAAGGGATAGCCGCCTTCCTTGTAGCTTCCTGGATTAACCCTGATAACAACCCGCTTTCCGACACGGCTGGCTTTTTTACGTTTGACATTGACCCGGACATTGTAAGCCGCACCAAGTCTCTGACTGTATTCGTATCGAAAAACGATGATGTCGGCGTGCTTAAAACGGTTGAAATTCTGCAAAAGCACATTGTTGACCTGAAGGTTGTATGGTTTGAAAATAAGGCACATTTTACTGCCAATGATTTGGGCTCGAGAGAATTTCCAGGGCTGCTTCAGGCCATTCTGAGCGCATGAGCCCCAGTGCACGCTGCAATACTACTGTGCAACAAAGCACAGCAATGATCCGTGTCACAGTGTTATGCTCCAAGCATAAGGATAATGCAACACAAGAGTTTTAATAATAGCCAAGTTTTTCATAAGTCCAGACGGGCGAGGACCAATAATATGACGAAGCGTACCCATCCAATACTGCAAGGTATACAAGGGGTGATGATCAAGGATATACCGGCATACGGCAATAGGATTTTCTATTCGCTCGGCTTCCTTTCGATGATCGCGTTCTTTATGCTGCTTGTCAGCGGCACTCTCATGTCGGTATTCGGCCCCTCCTGGTGGCTAACAAATATTGCGGGGAGCTACGTACGGAGCGTCCACCTCTGGGCCACGCAGGCATTCGTGCTATTCATCTTGCTGCACATGCTCGTCGTGTTCTTTACTTCCGGGTTCAAGAAGCCACGCCGTCTAACCTGGATGCTGGGAGTGCTCATGCTTTTCGTTGTGCTGGCGGAAACCGAGTTCGGCTACGTGCTCCGGGGCGACTTCTCTTCACAGTGGCGCAGCCTGCAGGGAGCCGACTTCTATAACGGTGCCGGCCTCGGCTGGTTTGTGAACCCGCTCGATTACGGGCAGATATACGGCATACATATCGTTGCTATCCCGCTGGCTATCGTCGGGCTGCTGGGATTGCACTACCTGCTGGTGCGCGTACTGGGCATTGCTAAGCCGTACCGCAGCGACGTCAAGGTGAGGACGGTGCCAGCAAACCACAAGGTTCTTTTTGTCCGCGGCGGGCGTTGCTATAGGACTAATTCTGGTGCTGGCCATGTTCTTGCCCTCTCCATACATCAAACCGACGACAATCCAGACTGTTGCCCAGGAGGACCCGAAGCTTATGGGCAAGACGCTGGTGTCGGAGTTTGACGACTCTTCAGATACGGCCACGTATCTCGACAACATCGATCCGTATACCTATAGTGCCCGCGAAGTGTACATTATTGCCCCGTATCGCCAATACCTGTCGACGCAACCGGGGCAGGCTGACGAGCTCAGCGTCTTTACCGCGGAGCCGGCCGCTATCCAGGAGAACCAGCTGAAGGCTGCTTCTGACTATTTCGGGGGTGACAACGATAATACGAAAGTTTCGCCGACGGTGCCGACGAGCCCAGTCATGAATATTGTCAACAGTTTGACGGCCATGGCGCAGTCGGGCTTGTACGAAGCAGTGCTTGTCGATGTCCGCGGCAACAGCACGTTTGCCGACGGCTCAACCTACTCAGACCGCTTCCTGGCCGACACGGGCGTCCTTGAGGAGAAAGCAACGGCCCTGAATATCACGACCGACCAATACGGCATGATCAGGGAAGAGAAGAGCGGCACGCCGGGCGCCTGGTGGCTTCTGCCGATCGGGGTGCTGAATCATACAGTTCTCGCGAACGATGATAACGGCGACCGCGACGCGGCCATCATCTTCGGTTCGCTGCTTCTGACGATGCTAGCTTTCCCGTTTATTCCGTATCTGAACCAGCTGCCTGATAAGCTGAAAGTCTATCGGCTGATATGGGGCAAGGGGAAAGCGTAAGGCTTACTTTTGCGGCGAATAAGAAATAAAAATGCGGATACCACTTAAGCTCATAGCCAATTGGCTAGATCTCAAGCGGTATCCGCTGGATGTTCTTTGTGGAGAGAAGAGGATAGAGATTCGCTTGTTCTAGGCCAGCTCCCTGCCCCAGATGTTATAGATAGTGTTGACAATACACCTATTCGGAGTATACCTGATACTATCAATATTAGTGTATAAAACACACTAAGGTTGATTGTTTCTTCTGGTTTATGGCTTCGAGCCTGCACTAGGTTCGGCCACAAGTCGAAAGGAGGAACTGCCTGAGACTGGAGTGGCATAGGACCACTCGCCCTTTGACAAAGGAGCAACTATGACAACGGACCTGACGGATGCGTCATCGCGCGTCTGCGCCGCGGCTGACTACACGGCACTGTTTGGTGCCTCGAGCGGCGATAACGACGCCCAAGCCCAACTAGTGAAAGCGGCTTTCCGCGAACTGGCGCTCGTGCTCCATCCTGACCGTTACAGTGACGCGGCTGACAAAGCTACGGCTGAAGCGGCGTTCATTCGCCTGCACCAGCTGTACACCGAGGCATTGAAGGCACTCGAGCACGATGTCTATGGGCAGACTGCCCCGCTGGCGACCATCATCACCAGACGTGCCGAGCATCAGCTGCTCCGCACACAAGCCGGTGGTGATCTGTGTGACTGCTATATGGCACTCACGACCTCGAAAGGAGAACCCTCGCGGCGGACAATCGTCAAGATTACTCGGGACGCAGCCGATAACGATCTCCTGAAAGTGGAGGCCGCCGCACTGAAGCATTTGCGCGGGCCGGACGGCGACCCGAAACGGTATCCATTTATTCCGGAGCTTGTTGATTCGTTCGCTTACAGCGAGCCCCATCAGGCCGCCCGGTCTGTCAACGTTCTAGCGATGCTTGACGGGTTTTGCGACCTCACGCAAGTGAACGCAGCGTACCCAAGCGGTATTGACCCGCGCGACATGGCATGGATCTGGCGACGTCTGCTACTGGTACTTGGCTATGCCCACAGTATGGGTGTCATCCACGGCGCGGTTCTACCGCAGCACGTCATGATCTTGCCCGAACAGCACGGCCTCGTACTCGTTGACTGGTGTTACTCGGTACGGGAAAACGTTAGCTATCCACCGATCAAGGCGATAGCCGAAACCTACCGTACTTGGTATCCGTATGAAGTGCTGCAAAAGCAGCCACCGAGTGCGGCAACCGATATTGCTCTGGCGGCACGCTGCATGGTTTGGCTGATGGGAGGCAACCCGGTTACGGGAAATGTGCCTGATGCTGTGCCACGCGCGTTGCGCGCGTTCTTCAAGGGCTGTTTGGCGACTGGCCAGACGGCGCGGCCGGACGATGCTTGGCAGTTGCTCGGCGAATTCGACGAGCTGCTCGAGCAAATGGGAGAGCCGTTTTATCCGCGGCGCTTTCATGTTTTCAGCATACCTAGGTAGGCATGGCATCCCGAAAAGGGAAGAAAGGTTGGCCAGAAATGGGTAGCGGAGGCTGGACCGTGTCGGATTTCACAAGACGAGCTGCTAGTAAAGCAGCTGCCGGCAAACCGACGTTCGATTACGACAGCGACCTGCGCAGCAGGCCGCGCAGCAGCTGGCATGTCCATTCGGATCTTGACCCAAGTGCGCCGAATTCGCTCGGCGAAAACGTGCGCGAAGCACTCGATTCGGCAGAACACCCGAACGCGACGCCTATTGTCATTCTGTTCGACGTCACTGGTTCGATGGGCGGCATTCCCCGGGTATTGCAGCAAAAGCTGCCACAACTTCACGGGGTGTTGCAGCGCAGAGGCTATGTCGAAGATCCAGAGATCTTGTTCGGCGCCGTGGGCGATGCGTACGCAGATCGCGTGCCGTTGCAAATCGGCCAGTTCGAGAGCGATAGTCGCGGAGACGAACAGTTCGAGCATCTGGTGCTCGAAGGCGGCGGCGGTGGCGGCAACCACGAGTCCTACGAACTCGCGGCCTACTACTTCGCGCGCCACTCGCGGCTCGATTGCCTCAAGCGGGGCAAGAAAGGCTACTTGTTCTTCATCGGCGACGAACGCGTCTATGCGCACATCAATCGTGCACAGGTGCGGGCGGTCATTGGAGACACCTTGGCAGAAGATCTGACAACCAAGCAAGTCTTTGCGGAACTGCAACAGCAGTATCACGTATTCTTCATCTTTGCCGCTCAAGGCAGCTACCAGGAAGGTGATACGTTGGACCAGAGCTTGGTTGCCAGCCGCTACGGTGACAACGATACTTCGATGGCGGTATGTTACTGGCGCGACCTGCTCGGCCAAAATGCCCTCGTCCTGGAGGATGCCGATGCCGTGTGCGAGACGATCGCTCTGACGCTCGGTGTCATGGAAGGAACAGTCACGCTCGAAGAGGGGCTGGAGGATCTGAAAGCAGTCGGCGCAACATCAAAAGCTATCGGTGCTGCAGAGCACGCGCTCGCTCTGGTGGAAGCTCCGGCTACCGTTGTCCGCGGTACCGGTCTCCTGCCCCCGCCGCGCGGTATGGGTGGAACGACTCGGCTATAGCAACCGTCTATCGGCAGCCTGGCAGAGGCGTCTGCTTATTGCCAGGTTTGCCACTTGCTGAAAGGGCAGATACATGGGTACGCGGCATGCGACTATCGTCACTGACATCAGCTACGGCGATGCCGGCAAAGGCACGGTCGTTGACTATCTGGTGCGCCAAGCGCGTTCATCAGTTATTGTCCGCTACAACGGCGGCTGCCAGGCTGCGCACAATGTGGTGACGCCGGATGGCCGCCACCATACATTTGCCCAGTTCGGCAGTGGCAGCTTTGCGCCAGGGGTGAAAACTCATCTGTCACGCTTCATGCTGCTGAACCCCGGCAATATGTTCCGCGAAGCGGAACATCTCCGGCATCTGGGTGTCGATGACATCTGGCGGCGGCTGAGTGTTGACCAAGACGCGATCATCATCACTCCGTGGCATATCGCGGCTAACCGCCTGCGTGAGCTTGCTCGTGGTGACGGCCGCCATGGTAGTACCGGCCAAGGTGTCGGAGAAGCCAAGGTGGATGCGATGAACGCGTCAACTATGGCTCTAAGGACTGGAGAATTACTCCACCCCGCTAGCTTGCCCGACCGTCTGCGTGCTATCCGTGGCTGGAAGTACCAGCAGCTCGCTGAGCTGCACGAAACCGAAACGGTACGGAATGCGGATGAATGGCGCGTCTTCACTGACGACTCGTTCGTCGATGATTTGGCTGTCGAGTATGTCGACTGGACGCGCCAAGCGCTGATCGTTCCGAACGACTACCTAGGAACACTTATGCGGGAGGCTGAGCTGACCGTGTTTGAGGGCGCCCAAGGGGTGCTGCTCGACGAGTGGTACGGCTTCCAGCCGTATACGACGTGGAGCAATACGCTCTACGACAACGTGCTGGCACTCATCGTCAATGCATCCTACGATGCGCCGGTTACCCGCCTAGGTGTCCTGCGAGCGTACACGACGCGTCATGGCCCGGGGCCGCTTGTAACCGAAGACCCGATGCTGACTGAAGCATTGCCCGACAAGCACAATGTGCATGGCGTTTGGCAAGGCGATTTCCGTGTCGGGCATCTCGACCTCGTGGCTCATCGGTATGCGCTCAGCGTTCTGGGTGGCGTCGACGAGCTGGCGGTAACGTGCTTGGACCGTCTGGTGCGAATTCGGGACTGGAAGTACTGCGATGCGTACCGTTTCTACGGTGATCGCCAAGCGGCTTCCCGTTTTCTGGAATTCAACGACAGCGGTAATGTTGTCAACATCAAGCCGCCGGATTACGGTGACTACGAACAAGGGTGTACGCTCACCCAGCTCCTATTGTCTTGCGAGCCTGTCTATCGAACGATAGATATGCCGCCGGCCGCCTCGTACGGCTCGGACGTTCGCGCTCCTGCCTTGCTTGAGGCAATTACCGGCAGTCTCGGCTCCCCAGTCTCTCTCATCTCTGTTGGCCCGTCTGCGGCTGACAAGCGGGCGCTCGTCGCCTGCTAGAGGGAACTCCCCCCCCACCTACATATGTGTGCGCCATCATGGCATACGCGTATCTCGGGTGGGGGTTTAACTTTTTATAACTAGTCGAAGCTGCGCTCTAGCTCCTGGAGGCTGGTTTCACGGAAGTGGTACAGCATTGCCGGTCGGTGCGCACCTTCCTTATGCTGTTGGCCGGTTGGCTCGATGGCGTCGTACGATAAGAACTTCTTGCGGAAGTTGCGTTTATCAAGCGAGTGTTCGAGGACGGCTTCGTACGCTTGCTGTAACTGCGTCAGCGTAAACATATCGGGCAAAAGAGCGTACACCGCGTTGGTATACGACAGCTTGGACCGCAAGCGTTCTAGTGCGTAGCGGATAATGTCGTGGTGGTCGTAAGCGAGTTCGGGCAGGGTATCGATAGGGAAAAATTGCGGCGATTGAATATGGTTTCCTGCCTCTAGTTGCAAGTCGCGCCCGAGTCCCATATACGTCACGCTGACAGCATGGCCGCGTGGGTCGCGAGCCACCGTATCAAACGTATAGAGTTGTTCAACCAGGCCTAATTTGCCTGCCTCCAGGCCTGCTTTATCATTCAGAATACGTGCCATAGCATCGCGGGTCGTCTCACCTGCCGCGCAGTAGCCGCCGGGCAGCGCCCACCAGCCGATGAAGGGTTCGCGGGTTCGCTTAATCAGCAGTACGGATAGTTTGTTGCCGTCGAGTTGAAGCACCACGCTATCTACAGTAAGTGTCGGCGGTACGTATTCTCCCATATGCTTCAGTATACGGCACTTCCCCTGTTGTACGGCTTGATTGTTCCGACCGTATGAAAAATGTTACAGACAGATTGGCAAGAGGAAGCGGATATTTTGGCATAAGAAGTATTACCGGAAGGAGGGAATATGGACACAACGGCCAGCGTATCGGGAAGCATGATACTAAAGGGTGTACTGCTCATTTTGTTCGGTGCGGCGGCGGTCTTTTGGCCGGGGGAAACGCTCGTGACGCTTGCTTACTTATTCAGCGCGCTTGTCCTTGTCAACGGCATCTTCGATATCGTGTTCGGTATCGGTCGTATGGTTGGCGGGGCGGAGTTTATATTCAACCGCGCCCTGCTCCTGCTCTTTGGCATATTCCAGGTTGGCGTCGGTATCTATCTGCTCCGCCACCCGTCAGTTAATTTTCGGACGTTTATCCTGCTGATCGGCTTCACGCTGCTTATCCGCGGACTGTTCGAGATTGTAGATGGCCTGTTCGAAGATAGCACCTACATGTATCGAGCCGTTATGGTTATCGGCGGGGTGTTGGCTGCGTTGGCGGGGATACTCGTATTCTTTCAGCCGGTGGCTGCAGGCATCGCATTCGTGTGGATACTTGGCGTGTACGCCTTAATCGTAGGGCCCTTACTCATCGCGCTTGCATTTGATGTGGCGAGAATGAACCGCTTAGGAGTACGCTCGCGGGCCCGCGCGGAGGCTCGTTAATTTGGCATAAGCGTGTTGACAAATATAACTATTTGTGTATAATAGTAATTGTTAGTTAGCAAAATAAAAACTAACAAAAATCAAACACATTATCTAAAACAAACAAGGAGCTGGTGACATGAAACTCACGAGCGGGCTGGCGTTTGAATACGTGGCCACTTCTGACAGCGATGTCCTCAAGCTGGACAAGCTGTTACGCAAGCTGTAAAAGATAACCCCGGAATTCCGGGGTTATCTTCGTCCCGGCCGCAAACTAAAAGACCCACGCTGAAGGTGAGTCTTTTAGTTTTGGTAGCAGGGGCGAGATTCGAACTCGCGACCTCGGGCTTATGAGTCCCACGCTCTAACCAACTGAGCTACCCTGCCGCGAATTTGAGGCAAACCGAAGGTTTTTCTCTAGCGGTCCTTTTGGAACGAACCCAGATCCGCCTTTTGGGCAGACCGGCTCTGCTCTTTTCCTTAGCAAACTACAAATGCCAAGGAAAATAACAGAGGCGATTGTAGCAGACTTTCTATCTTATGACTAGTTGGATCGGGAGTAAGATTATAGAAATGGAACTTCATATTGCACCGGGGACATATGTGGTAGCGGTGAGTGGTGGCGTGGATTCGATGGCGCTGCTTGATATGCTTGCTAGGCAAACGGCTGCCGCGCCGAGTGCAGACGGCAAGCTGCGTCTGGTCGTAGCGCATTATGACCATGGCATCCGTCCGGATTCAGCCGAAGACCGGCTGCTCGTGCAGATGGCGGCACAGCGCTATGGCTTGCCGTTCGTGTATGAAGAAGGGAAGCTAGGCGCGGGCGCCGGTGAGGCGGAAGCCAGGCGAGCGCGGTACGCGTTTCTGGAAAAAGTGCGGCAAGCCGCCGGCGCGCGGGCAATCATCACGGCTCACCATGAAGACGATGTGCTCGAGACGGCTGTACTGAATATCTTGCGCGGTACGGGCCGGAAGGGGCTGACGTCGCTTGCCGGCCGCCGGTATGTCCTGCGACCGCTGTTGCGGCGTACGAAGCAGCAACTCACGGCGTATGCTCGAGAAAATAGCTTGCAGTGGCGCGAGGACAGTACGAATACCGATGAGCGTTACGCTCGCAACTACATTCGCCACCGGTTACTACCGCGCTTTGGTGCGGAGGACCGCGCACGGCTACTCGCCATTATCGAGCAGTCGCGGCAGGTTAACAGCGCTCTGGACGCGGAGCTAGCCAACCTTATGCATGTCCAGCCGGCAACGCACGTGCTCGAGCGGCAGGCATTCACCTTGCTGCCGCATGCGGTAGCAAGGGAGTTCCTAGCGGCGTGGCTTCGTGCCCGTGGTATCCGCAGCTTTGACCGGAGCGTGCTCGAGCGGGTAGTTATTGCCGCCAAAACGCAGCGCGCGGGCACAAGTATCGATATAATGGAACATGCATCCTTGCGGGTAGAGAAAAGGACGTTAGCACTCATCACGCACGAGCGCTAGCAAACAGTGCGGCAACACGTTATAATACGGGGTACATATGGATAAGAAATTTCGAAAACCGAATGGGGCGACCAGCGGCTCTAAAATCCTGAAAAACTTGGGGTTCGTGGCAATATTGCTTGTAGTGGGGCTCATTATTCTTGCTATGACGAACCAAGGGGGCACGCTCAAAGAGGTCCCGCTTACGCAAGCCGTCCAACAAGCCAATGCCGGCGACTATGCGAAGATCACTGTTGATGGCAACGAATTGGATATCACGAAAAAGGGCGACAAGACGCCGACGCTCAAGGCATTCACCGAGCCGAATGCGACGCTCAAGGACGAAGGCTTCGACTATTCGAAGGTAGAGATTGTGGCCAAGCCGGACTCCTCTACTCTGTCTACTTGGCTAACGATCGGTAGCACGATTGGCGTACCGATCATCATTATTGCTTTCTTGTACTTCATGTTGCGGAGTGCACAGGGTCAAGGTAACCAGGCGCTCAGCTTCGGCAAGAGCCGTGCCAGGTTGTACGGCAATGAGAAGAAAAAGGCAACGTTCGGTGATGTGGCCGGCAGCAGCGAAGCGAAGCAGGATCTGCAGGAAGTTGTCGAGTTTTTGAAATTCCCGAAAAAGTTCGCGAGCATCGGCGCGCGCATTCCGAAAGGCGTGCTGCTCGTTGGGCCACCCGGGACCGGCAAGACGCTGCTGGCTCGCGCCGTTGCTGGCGAAGCGAATGTGCCGTTCTTCTCTATCTCTGGCTCTGAATTTGTCGAGATGTTTGTCGGTGTTGGTGCAAGCCGTGTCCGCGACCTGTTTGCCAAAGCCAAGAAGAACGCGCCGTGTATTATCTTTATCGATGAAATCGATGCTGTCGGACGGCGGCGTGGCAGCGGCATGGGCGGCGGCCATGACGAGCGTGAGCAGACGCTGAACCAGATCCTCGTTGAGATGGATGGCTTCGAACAGGGGCAGAACGTTATCGTCATCGCCGCGACGAACCGTGTAGATGTCCTTGACCCGGCACTCCTCCGCCCGGGCCGGTTTGACCGGCGTGTGAATATCGATCTACCCGACCGCAGGGACCGGCTGGCGATACTGAAAGTCCACTTTGCGCATAAGCCCTTAGCTAAGGCGGTCGACCTCGATTCTCTAGCGGCGAAGAGCGCCGGCAGTTCGGGAGCCGATCTTGCAAATATCGCGAACGAGGCGGCCATCATTGCCGCCCGCAACAACCGGACAGAGATTACCGAGAAAGATGTCACCGAGGCCTTCGAGCGCGTAGCGATAGGCCCAGAGCGCAAGAGCAAAGTGATGAGCGAGAAAGAGAAGGAGCTGACAGCGTACCATGAGGCCGGTCACGCTATCGTCGGCCATGTCCTGCCGGATAGCGACCCTGTGCACAAGGTAACGATTATTCCGCGCGGCGGCACTGGTGGTGTGACCTGGTTCCTGCCGCCTGAGGACCGTGTCTATACCTCACTGATCGAATTCAAAGATGTATTGGCCCGCGCGCTGGGCGGCCGTATTGCCGAAGAGGTGGTCTATGGCTCCGACCGCATCACAACCGGCGGCGGCAACGATTTGCAGAAGGCGGCCGAGATTGCCCGCGACATGATCGTAAATCAAGGTATGGGTAAGAAGTTGCGCGACCAGGTATTCCATGTTGACGACGGCATGATGCTCGATAAGCTCGTGCACGAGCGCGAGTACTCAGATGAGACAGCGAAAGTGATCGACGACGAAGTTGAGCAGCTCATCACCGAGGCGGCGAATCGCGCGCGGCTCATCATCAAGGCTAATCTCAAGTACTTGAAGGCGCTGAAAAACGTCCTACTCGAGAAAGAGACGGTCGAGGGTCGGGAAGTTGGCGAAGTACTGAAGGGCTCGCTGATGCCCAAGACCGCAGCGCTGTACTAATGCTGTATTTACCCAGTAAAAGGTGAGAAAATAGGGGAGTACCACCGCATATGGTGGCTCTATTTGCATACACATGGATAACGGCCAACCGGTAGTCTCCGACTCACAACCACAAGCCGACGAAGAGGGTGTCGTCCTGTTGTTGCAGGTGCCGCGGGCGAATGAGAAGAAAGAACTCGCGGCCGAACAAATGTTCGCGAGCCTGTACGGGCTACTCACTGTGCCGACGCAGCGCTGGTTCAGCCCGATCAAGCGCGAACGGCTGAGCTTTGAGGTTGCTGTACTGAAGAAACGCATCGGCTTTTATGTCTGGACGCCGAAGTATCTCAAAGGCTATGTCGAGGAGCAGATCTACGCGCAATATCCCTCTGTGCAGATATCGGATGTACCCGACTATACGATGACGCCCGATGGCGGTTTCGCGACGACACTGGCGACCGAGATGAGGTTTGTCGGGCCGGACGTGCTGCCTATCAAAACCTTTCAGAGCTTCGAAGTCGACCCACTAGCGGCAATCACGGCAACATTGTCAAAGTTCACCGATGAAGAGGAGGCCTGGATACAGCTCGTCATCCGTCCCGCCTCAAACAACTGGCATAAACAGAGCGAGAATTACATTGCCGGTATTAAGCGCGGTGGCGGCATGCAGATGACGGGATTGCTATCTGCCCTGTGGGCGCCCCCCGAGTTCAAGGAGACACCGGCTAAGCCGGCCGAGTACGACCAAGTGCGCGCCACTGGGGCAGAGACGAAGAGCCAGAAGTTGGCATTTGAGGCGACGGTGCGTATCGTCTACCGTGGCCACTTGCCCATGCCCCAAGCGAAGCTCCAGATGCAATCTATTGTAGCGAGCTATAAGCAGTTCAACACAACGTACCTCAACGGTTTCGAGCAGAAGCGTGTCGTCAGTGACCCGCTTCTGCTGGCATATTACCGCGCGCGAACATTCAACCGGCGTGGATTGCTGCTTAATATCGAGGAAATGGCGACACTGTATCACTTACCCCACACCAATGTCGAAACGCCGTATATTCTGTGGTCCAGCGCCCAGACTGCCGAACCACCGGCGACCCTGCCGGTTGTCACCGCCGTCTACCGTGAAGACTTAAGCCCCATTGCTAATACGAATTTCCGTGGCCACAACACGATGTTTGGGATGCCGCGCGACGACCGTGGGCGACACCTCTACATTATCGGGCAGACTGGCACCGGTAAGTCCGGTACCTTGGAGCTGCTGACGATATCCGACATCTATAGTCCATATGGTTTTGCAGTCATTGACCCGCACGGCGACTATGCTATTCATGTCTTGGAACGGATTCCGCCGGAGCGACTGCAAGACGTGGTGTATTTTAACCCGGCCGATGTTGAGTACCCGATTGCCTTCAATCCGATGGAAGCACCCGATGACCGGCTGAAAACACATACCGTTTCAGAGCTGATCGGCGTACTGAAGCGTATGTTCGAGAGCTGGGGACCGCGTCTGGAATATATCTTGCGCTACTGCTTGCTCGCGCTCATGGACTACCCCGAAGCCACGATGCTCGACATCACCCGTCTCCTTACGGACAAGAAGTTCCGCGCTGAGGTCTTAAAGTATGTCAACGACCCCGTTGTACGCGCCTTTTGGACGGTCGAGTTCGTCAGCTGGAACGACCGGTTCGCCGCCGAGGCGGTCGCGCCAGTACTGAACAAGGTTGGGGCTTTCACGGCAAACCCGCTCGTACGTAATATCATCGGTCAGCCGAAGAGTAGTTTCAACATCCGCAAAATCATGGACGAACACAAGATCTTGATCGTCAATCTCAGCCGCGGCCTCGTCGGCGAAGACAATGCCTCGCTCCTGGGCGCTCTGTTAGTCACCAAAATCCAATTGGCTGCGATGTCGCGGGCCGATATTCCGCCTGAGGAGCGAACGCCGTTCTACCTCTATGTCGACGAGTTCCAGAATTTTGCAACTGACAGCTTTGCCACGATTCTCAGCGAAGCCCGTAAGTACGGCCTGAGCCTGACAGTGGCGAACCAGTATATTGCCCAGATGTCTATGGAGGTGAAAGACGCGGTGTTTGGCAACGTCGGTTCGATTATCTCTTTCCGCATTGGGGCGGATGATGCCAAGGTGATGCTGCGCTACTTCGAACCGAAGTTTACCGAGTATGACCTAATCCATCAGCATACCCGCCACTTTGTCCTGACGATGACGATTGACGGGGAGAAGGTGCCAGCTTTCTCAGCGGTGACGCTCAATCTACCGCCGCTCCAGTTCAGCCACGTAGACGAGATTGTCGAACACTCCCGCTCTTTGTATGCCAGCAGCCGTGCCTATGTCGATAAGTATGTTAGCGAGCGCTACCTCGTAAACCAGAACCTACCGAGCCCGCAACCGAAGCCGCAGCCGAAGCAGGCGCCATTGCCAGCGGCGTCACCGGAAAAGATGCCGCCGCAGCCCGTTACGCGTCCCTCATCGCCGCCGGCCGTTACTCAAGCTCCGGAGCCATTGCCAACCGTTATTCCTGTTGGTCCCCAAGCTGCTCAGACACCCTCATCGGCTCCCACACCACAGCCGACTACTCAGGAAGGGAAGCGCAAACGCAAGCGTAACCGGAAGCGCAAACGCCCCAATGATGCGGCGATGCCGAGAACTCCCGAACAGAGCTTCCACGCCATCGACGACGAAGGTACGATCAGCCTTCACTGACCGCGCAAGGTGCCTATTCATGGTAGAAGGGTGTTCGCGCGCGCCGCGCTGCATTATACTTGTCTAGAGTGATTAACTCCTTAGATTGCTGACCACTGTATGAATCCTATGACGCCTGATGCACCCAAAAAAACGCGGCGGATTCCGCTGAGCAGTATCGCCATACTGCTCATGGCGACGAGCCTAAGCGGCCAAGTCCTCGGCTTTTTGCGCACGAAGCTTGTTAACGCCAACTTCCCGGCACTTGGCCCGCATAGTACGGATGCTTATTTTGCGGCATTTAATATTCCCGATTTCTTTTTTTTCACGGTGGCGGCCGGCGCACTCGGCGTCGCCTTCATGCCGGTCCTCTCGGATTACTTGCACCGGGGCGATCGTAAGGGGATGTGGGAGATTTCATCGAGCCTTCTAAACCTACTTGCCGTGATTATGGCGGTCGTCGGCGTGGTGATCTTTGTATTCGCGAGGCCCCTCGTGCAATATATCGTGGCGCCAAGTATGACGCCCGACCAGCTGAACACAACGGTAGCGATTATGCGTTTGATCGCCTTCAATCCGTTGCTCTTTACTATATCCGGCATTTTAACGAGCATGCAGCAGACGCTCGGCCGGTTTTTCTTCTATGCCATGGCACCCTTGTTTTACAACCTGAGTATCATCATGAGCGCGGAAATATTCAGTTTGGCAGGCGGTGGTGACGGCGGTCCCGGACACCTGGGTTTGGTGGGTCTGGGAGTCGGGGCGCTAATCGGGTCGGTCCTGCAGCTACTCGTCGTGCTGATCGGTATGTCGCGCACACGCTTCCGGTGGTCGCCGCGTATCATCTGGAGGAGCGCAGATTTCCGACTCGTCCTGCGTCAGTTGCCGCCGCGCAGTCTCGACCAGGGGATTGATCAGCTCGAGTCAATCGTCGAGACGCACTTTGCCCGCGGGCTCGGCCCGGGCTTCATTAGCTACTACAACAACGCTTATATTTTGAGTACGGCCCCGATTCTGCTTATCGGTACCGCGATCTCGACGGCGGCATTTCCTCGCCTCAACGCGCGTCTCAGCCAGGGCAGGCCTGACCTGTTTCGCCATGACTTCTTGCGTGTGCTGCGGGCAATGATTTGGCTGACCTTGCCCGTTGTTATCGTGGCGTTCTTCGCTCGTGGTTACCTTGCTCGTCTCATCTTCAGCAGTGATGCACCAGAGATTGCTCTTATCTTCGGCTACCTGGCACCGGCCATATTCTTCGGTACGCTCTACACGCTTGTCTCACGCTGGTTTTATTCTCAGAAGGATACTAAAACGCCACTCGTTGTATCGGTTTTCGCTATATCGCTGAATGTACTATTGGTGTACGAATTGGCCAGTAAAACTGCCTACGGCATCGCCGGTTTAGCTATGGCGCAGTCGCTGGTGATGATGGGGCAGGTAGCAGCCCTGATGCTCATTATGATCGTGCGCGACCATCACTTATTAAACGGCGCTTTCTGGGGCGGTGTGGCGCGAACGATATCCGTCAGCGGCTTCAGCCTGATGGCTGGCTACATCATGGTATCTATCTACCCGTTGGGTTTGAATGATCGAGGTTTCATTACGCTTGGCGGTAAGCTGTTGATCATTGCTTTAGTTGTGTTTGTCACGCATATTTTCGTGTCGTCGTTGTTCGGCCTCGAAGAAGTGCGGCCGCTTTTCCGCCGGTCCCGTCACCTTATCAATCGGCTGGTCAACAAGCCGGTCCGGATAGATATCTAGTACAATATCTAAGAGTATGAAGCAAGATCATATCCGCAATTTCTGCATAGTCGCGCATATTGACCATGGGAAGTCGACGTTGGCGGACCGTTTGCTTGAGCTGACGGGCACCGTTGAGAAGCGCAACATGAAAGCGCAATTGCTAGATCGCATGGACCTAGAGCGGGAGAAAGGTATTACTATCAAGCTCGCGCCGGTCCGGATGGAATACAAAGGCTATGAGCTGAATCTTATCGATACGCCCGGACATGTCGACTTTTCTTATGAAGTATCGCGCAGCTTAGAGGCGTGTGAAGGAGCGCTGTTGGTGGTAGACGCGACCCAGGGGCTACAGGCGCAGACGCTCGCCAATGTCTACCTCGCCATAGCGGCCGATCTCACCATTATCCCCGTGATTAACAAGATCGATCTAGCCGCGGCTGACGTAGAGCGGGTGGGCGCGGAAATTGTCAGCCTACTTGGCTGCAAGCCGAAAGATATCCTGAAGGTTTCAGCCAAAACAGGCAAGGGCATAGAAGCAGTGCTGGAGCGTATCATTGCCGATGTACCTCCGCCGAAGTCTTCGGGCCGGGATCGGACGCGAGCCCTTATATTTGATAGCTACTATGACGATTATCGCGGCGTCATCCTCTACGTACGGGTATTTGACGGTCAAGTGGATAAAAACGACCACATCCGTATGTTGGCAACGGAGGCAGATGGTATCGCGCTGGAAGTCGGCGCGCTCAAGCCGGATATGGTGCCGGGCAAGGAGCTGCAGACCGGCGAGATTGGCTATATCGTTACCAATCTTAAGTCGACACGCGAGGCCAAGGTGGGTGATACGGTAACACTGGCAAAAGAACCGGCGGTCATTCCCCTGCCCGGCTACCGGGACGTCAGGCCGTTCGTCTACGCCGGCTTTTTCCCTGAGAGCAACGAGCAATATCAAGACCTGAAAGATGCTATCGAGAAACTGAGCCTTAGCGACTCGGCGTTGCAGTTTACGCTGGAAAATTCGCCGGTGCTCGGCTTTGGCGTGCGGGTGGGCTTCCTCGGGCTATTACACATGGACATCGTCCGCGAGCGGCTGGAGCGCGAGTATGATATGAGCCTTGTGGTCACTAATCCGTCGACAGACTACCAGGTGACACTTATAACCGGTGAAGAAGTAGACATTAAGTCGGCGGCTGATCTGCCGGACGTAGCGCAGATCCAAGAAATCCGCGAACCCTGGATTCGCGGCGAGATTGTCCTGCCGCAAGAGTATGTCGGCCCGGTCATCCAGCTGATCGTCAGCAAGCGTGGGCTGCACAAGAACCTCAGCTACGTCGATACGCGGGCGGTTATTACCTTCGAGGCGCCGCTAGCTAACCTTCTGACTGACTTCTATGACAAGCTAAAGAGTTTAACAAGCGGTTATGGATCGTTCAACTACGAACTGGACGGCTACCGCGCAGAGGATCTTGTGAAGGTTGACTTTTATGTTGCCGGTGAGCGCGTTGATGCGCTGAGTATCATGGTTCACCGTTCGGAGGCGCAGAGCCTGGGACACGAGATGGTAGCGCGCCTGAAGGAAGTTATCCCGCGCCAGAATTTCCAGGTATCTCTGCAAGCGGCCATTGGCGGCAAATTCATTGCCCGCGAAGATATCAGTGCCTACCGCAAGGACGTGACCGGCTACCTCTACGGCGGCGACGTCTCGCGCAAGAAAAAGCTCCTTGCCAAGCAGGCCAAAGGCAAGAAACGCATGAAACGCTTCGGCAAAGTCGATATCCCAAGCGAAGCCTTTACGGTAATGCTCAAGCGTGACTAGGCTGATTCTGTAACGCTTTGAGATCAGCGATGATTTCGGCGGCATGGGTTTTGGGATCGACGCCGACGTATTCTTTGGCGATCTTGCCATCCGGGGTGATGATGAATGTGTTGCGCTGCGTGCCCATGTATTCGCGGCCCATGAACTTCAGTGGCTTCCAGCTGCCGTAGGCTTCGATTACCTTGTGTTCGGGGTCGCTAAGCAATGTGAAGTTGAGGTGGTATTTATCGACAAATTTCTTGTGCGAGCGCACAGAGTCCTTGCTAATGCCTACGACTTCAGCACTGCCAAGATCGGCGATTGCCTCACGTTCGTCGCGGAAACTGCAGGCCTCGGTCGTGCAGCCAGGCGTGTCGTCCTTCGGGTAGAAATAGAGCACGAGCCACTGGCCGGCGTAATCTGCGAGCGTTTTGACGTCGCCGTTCTGATCTGGCAATGAGAAATCCGGAGCTTGTTTCATAACTTCAGTATAGTCTGCTACGGCTGTGGTGAAAGTGACTATTTGTCCTGGTTGCCATGAGCGTTGCGCCTCTGGTACGCTAGATGTACATGAACCAACTCGTGCACGCTGCCGAGTTCCGAGAAGCGCTTACTGGCTACCGGCTCTCCGACTCCGCGAAACAGGTCTTACGTGATACGCGCCTTGCTCTGTTTGTCGCCCCGTCCGCATCAGGTCGCAATACGATTATCCGTGAGCTGATTAAGACCGGCCGCTATCATTTCATCGTGTCCGACACCACGCGTCGTCCACGTGTGAATAACGGAGTTATGGAACAGAACGGCCGTGAATATTGGTTTCGTAGTGAAGAAGAAGTACTTGATGAGATTAAAAACGGTGAATTCCTGGAAGCTGCCGTTATCCATAACCAGCAAGTATCGGGTATTAGCATCCGTGAATTACAAAAAGCGCACGACGACAACAAAATTGCGATTACTGATATTGAAATTATCGGTGCGGCAAATGTCCACCGCCTGAAGCCGGACGTCACGGCCGTTTTCATGGTGCCGCCGAGCTTCGATATCTGGCTGGAGCGCATCCATTCCCGCGGACAAATGGAACCGGATGAGTTCATGCGTCGTATGGAAAGTGCAGAACGCGAGCTTTCTACAGCGCTCCGAGCCGATTACTATCGATTCATCTTGAACGATACGGTAGAGGGTACTACGGCAGAGGTAGACAAGTTCTTAACATCCGGCAACTATGATCCCTTCAAAGAACGGATGGTGCGTGAAACGGCTGGCTCCTTGTACCAAGAAGTCGAGCAGTATCTGGGCGAGCATGCCCACCACCTTCTCGCCTGACCTTCCCTCCTTGGCACTCTTGACACCTGAGTGCTAATTATCTATGCTAAAATTGATTTAGCACTCTAATGCACTACTTGCTAAAAGAAGGGAAACACGATTATGGGTAAAATTATCGGCATCGACCTCGGTACAACCAACTCCGCCATGGCTGTCATGCAGTCCGGCAAGCCGGAGATTATTGCTAACTCCGAAGGCGCGCGCACCACGCCGAGCGTTGTGGCCATCAACAAGAACGGCGAACGCCTGGTCGGCGCAATGGCGCGCCGTCAACAGGTGACCAACCCAAAGAATACGATTTATGAGGTGAAGCGCCTCATCGGTCGCAAATGGGATGACCCCGAAGTGCAACGCGACCTCAAGCTCATGGGCTACGAGATCGTGAAGAGCGGCAACGGCGTCAAGGTTAAGATGGGCGACAAGGAGTATAGCCCTGAGGAAGTCAGCGCTATGATCCTCAGTAAGCTAAAGGCCGACGCCGAAAGCTTTTTGGGCGACAAGGTGACGGAAGCGGTCATCACCGTTCCTGCCTACTTTGACGACTCGCAGCGCCAGGCGACGAAAGATGCCGGCAAAATCGCCGGACTGGAAGTCCGTCGTATTATCAACGAACCGACGGCCGCTGCTCTGGCATACGGCCTGGACAAAGAGAAAAGCGAAGAGAAGATTGCCGTCTATGACCTTGGCGGCGGTACGTTCGACGTATCTATCCTGGAGCTGGGCGACGGTGTATTTGAAGTAAAGTCGACCAATGGCGATACGCACCTCGGCGGCGCCGACTTCGACCGCGTGCTGGTCAACTACTTCGTGGATGAATTCAAGAAAGAGAATGGTATCGATATCAGCGGCGACAAGGCAGCGATGCAGCGCCTGCGCGACGAAGCCGAGAAAGCCAAGATTGAGCTATCCACTGCTCAGGAGGTAGATATCAACCTGCCGTTCTTGACGGCAGATGCGGATGGTCCGAAGCACTTCGAGCATAAGCTGACGCGCTCCAAGCTGGAAAGCCTGGTGGGCGAGCTGATCGAGAAGACGGCTATTCCGTGCGAAAAGGCACTCAAGGACGCTGGCCTCAAAGCCAGTGAAATTAATTCTGTCGTATTGGTTGGCGGCATGACCCGCATGCCTGCCGTGCAGGAGAAGGTCAAGAAAATCTTCGGCAAGGACCCGATGAAGGGCGTGAACCCCGATGAAGTCGTCGCCGTTGGCGCGGCCATCCAGGGTGGCGTGCTGCAAGGTGATGTCAAGGACGTATTACTTCTCGATGTCACACCATTGAGTCTTGGTATCGAAACCATGGGCGGCGTGTTTACGAAGCTGATCGAGCGCAACACGACTATCCCGACGAGCAAGAGCGAAGTCTTCTCGACGGCCGCGGACAACCAGCCGCAAGTAGAGATTCATGTCGCACAGGGCGAGCGCGAAATGATCGACGGCAACAAGAGCCTGGGACGTTTCATTCTGGACGGCATCCCGCCGGCACCGCGCGGCATCCCGCAGATCGAAGTAACGTTTAACATTGACGCCAACGGCATCCTGAACGTGACCGCCAAGGATAAGGGCACCGGCAAGGAACAGAGCATCACCATCCAGGGGTCGGGCAACCTATCCAAAGATGATGTCGAGAAGATGGCTAAAGAAGCCGAAGCCCATGCCGAGGAGGACAAGAAGAAGAAAGAAGCCGTCGAGGCTCGCAACCTGCTCGACAGTGCCCTCTACCAGGCCGAGAAGATGAAGAGCGAGTACAAGGAGAAGCTGTCTGACGACGACAAAAAGGCGCTGGACGACGCTATTGATGATGCCAAGAAAGTAGTCGGTGACGACAAAGCCGATAAGGAGAAACTGGAGGATGCGGCGAAGGCACTGAACGATAAGATCATGCCTATCGGTGCCAAGATGTACGAAAGCGCCAAGCCGGAAGACGGCGGCTCATCCGACAAAAAGGATGACGGTCCGGTCGAAGGCGAAGTCGTCGACGATAAGAAGGAGTAGATCGTGAGCTTCACGATCCAGGAAGTTAAGGTCACCGATAATATATCGGCTGTCTGAGCGCAGGTACTGCCGGACAAGTGGGGTGCAGACGACGGGATAGATTCGTACGGGCTGGAAAAACTGCATGCTTTTCTGAAGGACGGCGGTATCCTCATGCTCGCCAAGGATGGCGACAATATCGCAGGCGTAACAGTGGCGCATATCCTGCCTGATCCGTCCGGCAAAGACATGCTCCTCGTCTTCAGCCTTGACACGCACCCTGGCTACCGTCGGCAAGGCGTAGCAACGACCGGCAGTATTCGGACGGCGAACAGTTTGCTATGTGGTTCGGGGGATGTGCGCAGCGGCTGGCATCATATAGAGCACTGGTCGGCTAACCGTTTAACCCCATTCTCAACAGACGAGCAAGAATATGCCAGTACTGCTGCGCAGTGGGGTATAATAACCTATTTGGCAGGTAAGAGTTCAGGCCAGCCATCACCTATGGACAACTTCACCAAAGCCGTGAAGCATATTGTCCAGGTACCGAAAAATACTATCAAGAAAAAGTAGCGGTGTGCTAAACTTGGGTACATGACAGATATAAATCACGACTCAGAAATAGTCCTTGACAAAAAATTACAAACTGCCGCTAAACAAGTACCCACTGGAGAGATATACGCCCACTACAAGCACCCTGAGTTACTCTATGAGATTCTCGGCCACTGTATGTTGGAAGCAACCGATCGGCCTGCCGTCATTTACCGAGCGCAGTATGGCAAAAAAATTACCTGGGCTCGCGAACTCGGCGTATTCCTTGAAACCGTGGAGTATGAGGGTAAAACTGTGCCACGCTTTACGAGAATTGCGAACGAGTCAGCCTCTGAATAATTAAAGCGTAAAGAGAAAATGCAGACAGAATATTTATTGGTCTGCTAAAGTATGCCAGCCGTAAAAATCACTTGAGTCCTATAGTGGAGTGAATACTGGCTCAAGAAACACAGTGAGTATAACCAGAGAGACTGAATGCAGAATCACTTATTTGACCTCATGCAGTGTCTGATTGACTTCCAACACGTCGAGCGTGTTATTAACGTACCGGGCACTGATCGCAAAGAAAACGACACGGAGCATAGCTACAACCTCGCCATCGCCGCGTGGGTTATTATCCTGAAGGATAATTTGTCCCTCGACATTGGAAAAGTACTTCGCTATGCACTTGTACATGACCTTGTTGAGCTCTATGCTGGCGACAGTAATGCTCTAAGCGCCAGTGAAACCGCTACAAAAGCCGAACGTGAAGCCGCTGGCCTTCAACGGCTTGAAGCACACCCAGTACTGGGTGTGCTCTATCCGTATATCCATGCCTATGAGAATCGCTCTGACGAAGAGGCGAAGTTCGTCTACTCTCTTGATAAAATTCTGCCAGGTCTCGAGATTATTTTGAGCAAGCAGAAAACCTGGATCGAGCACAACATTAGTCCGCAGCAATGGCAGGCTATTTTCAAAGAAAAGGCCACCCTCTCACTTTATACACAGCCCTACTTTGAAGCGTTGATCGATACACAAGCCAAACATCCCGAGCTTTTTCTTGGTCACAAGGATTGACTACCAAATAAATACGCTTGTCAGGAGTGGCGTAGTCTTAACCTGAGGCAACTACAGAGAAAGTGCCATGGGGGTAGCCTAGTACAAAACATCAAGTACGCTTATCTACAGATACACATTACATCTACTTATAATGACTTTGATTAGGTAAGTCTACTAGTGTCCTAGTATTAGTAAAAATATCCTGTATCAAAAGAGGTACCCTCTTGGTTACCGATATGAGAAGCCTATTGGCACTCTGATAGTTAAAGTGCTAGAGTATAGGGTAGTTTATGGCATCTAAGCGTGACTATTACGAAATTTTGGGCGTTAGCAAGAGTGCCAGCGCAGACGAGATCAAGAAGGCGTACCGTCGCCTGGCTATCAAGTACCATCCTGACAAAGAGGGTGGCAGCGAAGAGAAGTTCAAGGAAGTCAATGAAGCCTACGAAGTCCTGAAGGATGCCGACAAGCGCAAGCGCTACGACCAGTTCGGCCATGCCGGCGTGGGCGGCAACGGTGCGGGTGGCTTCAATGGTTTCGAAGGCTTTGGACAAGGGCAGGAAATGCACTTCGATTTCGGCGACCTAGGCCTGGGCGATATTTTCAGTAGTTTCTTCGGCGGCGGCACGGGCCAGCAACAACGCCGGCAGCGACGCGGCCGCGACGTCGAGACGGAGGTAGTGATTACCTTCGAGCAAGCGGTGTTCGGCACCGAGGCTAAATTATCTCTGAACCTCGAAGATATTTGCGAGCACTGCAAGGGCACGACTGTCGAACCGGGCTACGAGATGAAGCAGTGCGACCAATGCGGCGGCAGCGGCCAGGTGGTGACCGTCACGCGCACAATATTCGGCAATATCCAGCAGGCGAGCATTTGCCCGAAATGCCATGGCACGGGCAAAATCCCCGAAAAGCCGTGTACCGTTTGCCATGGCCGCGGCACGCAGATGAAGAAAGAGACGATTAAGCTGAAGATTCCGGCCGGTATCGACGACGGTACGACGATCCGCCTGCGCGAGCACGGCGAAGCGGTTGCCAACGGCCAGAAGGGCGACCTGTTCGTCGGCGTGCGCGTCAAGCCGCACAAGAAGTTCACGCGCGAAGGCGACCTCATCCTCAGCAAGGAGCACGTCGGTATGGTCGACGCTGCCCTCGGTACGACGATCAAGGTTGAAACGGTGGACGGCATGGTAGAGATGAAAATACCGGCCGGCACGCAGTCCGGCTCGGACTTTAAGTTGTCCGGCCATGGCGTGCCGCATATGCGCGGCGGGACACGCGGCGCACATATCGTGACGATTGTCGTCGATACGCCGACCGACCTGACCAAGCGCCAGCGCGAACTGCTCGAGAGTCTAAAAACGCCCGAGAACCGCAAGCGCGGCCTGTTCTCCTAGCCTCTTGCATTATGCTGCTCATGGCTCGATAATGCGATCATGCAGTACCGCAACCCCCAGTCCGGCCTCATCCCCCTACTTCTCACTATCCTAGCGGTTATCGTTGGTATCATCGTGCTCACCTATCTCCGCGTACGCTCTGTACAGTAAAATAGCAGCCCTCTAGTATTTACAGTATCGATACATTCTGTTATAATATGCGAGTATTGTTCTAATATCACATAATCTAGCGAGAAATGAGGCCATGATGAAGCAGGCAAGCACCAAGCATGTGCCTACGATATTGCTGCTGTCTTCGGCAGAATCGGCCCACAACAAAGCGATCAACGACCAGTTCGTGCATGAACTCAACGGGCATTTGGCGGGAGTGTGCCATCTGGAATGGCAGAACTACGCCAATGTTGGCCTGCGTATGGGTCCTGGCAAGCTGGAGGCTTTTATCGTGTCCGATGGTCGCACGCTCGACACGTTCTCGCGTGTGTATTTCAAGTCGTACTTCCGCTACCATGAGCAAGCGGCGGCTATCGGCGAAACGCTGGCGGAGTATGGCGTACCATATGTGGGCAATGAACTGCACGAATACATTCCGGCGTACAAGCTGAGCCAAATGGCACGGCTGGTACGCGCCGGCCTGTCTGTGCCCGAGAGCGTCTATCTGCCGCGAGGCGCGTATGCGGATTACTTTGACAAATTGTGTGCTGAGCTCGGCCTGCCGTTTATCTTCAAAGCAATCGACGGCTCAACGGGCAACTTCAACTACTTGATTCGTACCAAGGCGGCGCTTGAAGAGGCATTGGCACCTAATCCGGAGCGGCACTTCGTCGCCCAGCGCTTCATTCCGAACGAAGCGGATTTGCGTGTTTTGATCGTTGGCGGCAAAATACGGCTTATTATTGAACGCCGTCGGACTGACCCCAACACTCACCTCAATAACACCTCGAAGGGCGCGAAGGCGCGTTTGGTGCCTGTGTCCGAATTGGATGCTTCCTTAAGCGAAGTTGCGTTGTGCGCTGTGCGGACGATGAAGCGCGATGTAGGCGGCGTCGACCTAATGCTTGAACAGGGGACGGAGCGCCCATATATCCTGGAGGTCAACGCGAGCCCGCAAGTCGGTAGCGGAGCATTCACCGCGGAGAAACTAGATGTATTTGCTGACTATTTTAAGGAGCTTGCATCATGACTGCGAAGCCATTAACCCCTATCGGTCGCGCCGAACGCGTACGACTGCCGCAGCATGGCGATATGCTCATACCGGCTAAGGTTGATACCGGCGCCGACACGAGTAGCATCTGGGCATCCGACGTCCGCGAGCATGACGGCATGCTAGAATTCGTACTGTTTGGCAAAGGTAGCCAATACTACACTGGCCAAACGCTTACCGTGCCGCCCAGTGCTTATCGTGTGACGACCATCGCAAACTCATTTGGCCATCGCGAGCTACGCTTTGTCGTGAAGCTGCACGTGGTTCTTGGGGGCCGGCTGGTCCGCGCGTCCTTTACCCTGGCAGATCGGAGCAGCAAGGTATACCCTATACTCATTGGCAGGCGGCTGCTCAAGAATAAGTTTGTCGTTGACGTTGCCCAGGGCAGTCCCTTGATTGCCGAAGAAAAAGCAGAATTGCGCCGGTTGCTGCGCGAAGCTGGAATAGACGAAGAGGAGTAAATAACATGCATATTGTCATTTTGTCGAAAGGCGTGTTGAACTACACGACGATGCGCCTGAAAGAAGAAGCCCTAGCGCGCGGCCACACGGTGCGCGTCGTGAATTATGCCAAGTGCTACATGACCATTGAGAAGGGGAATCCGGTCGTGTACTACAAAGGTGAGAAACTGACCGGCATCGATGCCATCATCCCCCGCATTGCCCAGAGCTATACGAAGTACGGCACGGCTGTCGTGCGGCAGTTTGAGATGCAAGGCATCTATACGACCGCTAGCTCGATCGCCATCAACCGCAGCCGCGACAAGCTACGTGCCTACCAGTTGCTTGCAAAGTATGGCGTGGGTATCCCGAAGACTGTCTTTGCCCGCGAGACAGCGGACTTCGAAGAAGTCCTGGAACTGGCCGGTGGCGCACCGGTAATTATCAAGGTTGCGCGCGGCACGCACGGCAACGGCGTCGTACTTGCCGAGACGCGTAAGGCGGCCAAAGCCGTGATGCAGGCATTCTACGTAGAAGGCGTGAGCTTTGTCGTGCAGGAGTTTGTCGAAGAATCGGCCGGCACAGATATCCGAGCGCTCGTAGTCGGTGGCCGTGTGGTGGCGAGTATCAAGCGGCAGAGCTTGACTGACGATTTCCGCTCCAATACTCATCAAGGAGGTGTTGGTCGCAAGGTAAAATTGACCGAACTGGAGGAGAAGACGGCGGTAAAGGCGGCCAAGGCTATGGGTCTACCGATTTGCGGCGTGGATATGATGCGCTCCAAGCGCGGCCCGCTTCTACTAGAGGTCAATTCGTCAGCGAGCTTGCGGACGCCTGAGACGCTGACGAAGCACAACGTTGCCGCTCAGATCATCGACTACGTCGAGCGCAACGCCAAAGCGCGACACAAAAAAGATAAAGTCGGCGCCTAAAGCGCTATAAGATACCCGCTTCGCAGACCCGTGGCTACTCTTCTCTAAAAACGGACGACATACATAGGCTTTCATCGTGCGAGGCTATATACTTTTAGCATGAGCACGAACGAGATCGTGTTAATTGCACTATTTGCGGCACCTGTCTTAGTTCTCATGCTGCTACGCACCAACGCAACGCTTGTTTTCCTGAGTCTCTGCCTGGGTTACGTTGTCATGCAGTTTCTGGGTAATGAAGCGCGGTCGTTCGCGGACCTGTTTATGCCGCAGGCAAGCCTTAGCACTAATGTCATGGAACTTGTGCTGCTGCTGTTCCCGGCGGTGTTCACAACGCTTTTCATGATGCGTACGCAGCGTGGCGCAAAGTTGGTGTTTAACGTTCTGCCGGCTGTCGCCACGGGATTTCTGGTGATGCTGCTCGTCGTGCCGCTATTGTCGCCCGGTATCGGTCATGCCATTATGGCACTTAGCCTATGGCACCAGCTTACCCGAGTGCAGGCGCTTGTCATCGGAGCCGGCGCGCTCGTGAGCCTTTTGTTCCTGTGGCTGCAGCGGCCGCACAAAAGCGGCGATGAACATGGCAAACACCATAAGGGTTGATTGACTTTTTTCTCGAAAAACGGATAATGTAAGGTGTTATTTTTCCTGCCAGCACCCGTATGGCAAGCAGATGCGGGCCCATAGCTCAGCTGGTTAGAGCACCTGCCTTTTAAGCAGGGTGTCGTGGGTTCAAGCCCCACTGGGCCCTCCAAGTATAAATACGTTTAATACCTCTTCTGGGACGTTTTTTGTTTACTCTGTTAAGTGTGCTTTACCCTCTAGATCACCCGTAGTATAGTTATTACTTATGAAATATTTTACGCTGGCGATTCATTACCCGCAGGCTGATCATCTCAACGATTTATTGGGTGCTATGAAGCAGCTCAGCGACGCCGCACAGCAAATAGACGGATTGCTCGATATGAGCGCCTGGGTAGATGATGCCTCTGGGCGTGTTTTCGCTACCTCAACATGGGCATCTGCCGAACAAGCAAAAGCAGCTTGGCAGGAGCTCGGTGCGCTAGCCCAGAAAACTCCATTCAGTCAGTGGGAGGCTAAACCACGAGAAGTTTTTATGAACCTGCGACAAGGTGCTTAGTAAATCGCTTCTCGTGCTAGAACTACAAAATGTCAGGTTGTCCGCACAGTACACAGTAGAAGAAGCCAGAGGCCTAATGGATGATGACCCCGCTGTTAAAGCCGGTGTATTGACCTGCAGCGTTCATATAGGCAAAGGTTTCCCGGGGGGTGCATCACCTGCCTGAACTGATTATGCTGTGCTTCAGCTTTAACAATTGTATTAAATAGTAGGCAGCAACGGCGAAGTTAATGTAGCCGATGAGGAAAATTACAAGCAGAAACGGACTGTGCGTCGTAAGCTGCGCCACTATGCCGCTTCCATTAATTAGACCAAATGCGATGGCATGTCCGTAAAATAGCACTTGAGCTGCTAAAAATGACAGCAGCAAGCCTTTGCCATACTTTTTATCTCTGACGAACATAATGTATCCCACTAAAAACCATACGAAAGTTACAAACAAAAGCGTCGTCCCAGTAGAATTAGGCGGTAAGTGCCGGGGAAAATAATATTGGTGCAAGTAATAAGGTATTTGCGCGAGGTAATTTAATAAGACTACAGCAAGCAAGGCTGGTAGAGGTCTTTTTGTGGTCATAGCAGCTATTATAGTTTGGCAACATACAAAGCAGAAGTAGCATGTAATTTAGTTACAATAGTTAACACTAAGGCCCTCCAAGTTCAGCACCCCTCGAAAGAGGGGTTTTGAATTTGGAGATTTTTTGCTTGGATCTACGGAACCCATAAGTAGAGCGGGGTGATCCGTCTGGTAATTTGCAGAGCAATCTTCAGTACTCTTCTTGCGACTATGTTACATTTAGCAGTAAGGAGCCGATAACATGGACGACAAGCTTGACCCGAGCGTGCTGCATGCGCTACGGCAGTGCGGCATGATGTATGAAGTGCTGGAATGTGATCCGGAGCTGGCCGATACGGCTGCTTTCTGCGAACACTACGGCTTCTCGCCCATGCAAGCGGCTAATACGATCATCGTTGCCTCGAAGAAAGTAGAGCCCGTGCAATATGCTGTGTGCGTCGTGCTGGCCACGACACGCCTCGATGTGAATAAGAAAGTCAGCGAGCTAATGGGCGTAAAGCGGCTGTCATTTGCGGACGCGGATACGGTCAAGCAACTGACGGGCATGATGATCGGCGGTGTCACCGCAGTTGGCATTAGCGGTTTGCCAATGTATGTTGACAAGGCAGTAATGGGGCAACCCAAAGTGATTATGGGTGGCGGCAACCGGTCGAGTAAGCTCCTGCTCGATCCTCGTGAGCTCCTGAAGCTATCGGGCATGATAGTAGTAGATGGGCTAGCCAATCTACGCGCATGAGATTGCTGAAGACAATCTATCCACACGAAGTCGACCCTACGTCACCGGAGTTTGATTACACCTCATTCACACCGCGTCCGGCCGCGCGGGCGATTATATTTAATGGACAGAAAGTTGCCCTGATCCACGTTAAGAACGACGGCTACTATATGCTGCCGGGTGGCGGTATTGACGGAGATGAGGACCATCCCGTGGCGCTAGCACGTGAGGTTCGCGAGGAGTTAGGCTGTGAAATACGTGTTGGCGATGAGATCGGCACGATTACCACTTTTATTGACAGGTGGCGAAACAAACAGATTGATTATTGCTATGTTGCTTTTCTGAACGGTAGTAGTCTCCGGCGTCAGTTAACTAACTTTGAGGCTAAGGCCGGTTATGAGCTCGTATGGGTCCCGAACATTGACGCGGCCCTTAAGCTTGTACGCCAAGCTAAGCCTGTAGCACGTGATGGATTGTTGATACGTGAGCGGGATGCAACGTTCCTGGAGTCAGTACGGATCTGCGATCACGTACCGAAGAGAAGCTAGTGGTTAGGGACTCTAACCTAGGGGGTGCTGCTATCAAGTGATAGGCCAGGGCGCTATGAGCCGTAATTCGTCAGCAAGATTGACAAATCAAGGATGTTAACGGCACCGTCGTGGTTGAGATCGCACGAGGCGGTAGTGCCGCCGTAATTCGTGAGCAAAATAGATAAATCGAAGATATTCACTTGCCCGTCACCGTTGATATCACCGGTCTTACCGGAAACCGGATTGACGATGACCGAAGCGGCATTGTTCGCGCTGCCGCCCGCGCCAGCACAAGTAAGCGTGTACGAGGTTGTAGCTGTCGGTGATACGGATTGCGTACCGCTTGTCGCTTTGGACCCGCTCCAGCCGCCACTTGCCGTACAAGAAGTAGCATTCGTACTGCTCCAAGTCAGCGCTGCGCTTGACCCAGTGGTTATCGTCGACGGGTTGGCGCTAATCGTGACCGTTGGCGCCGGATTGGTAGTGCTGTTATAAATGTTGGCGAGCATGGTATTTGCCATAAGCTGCCGGTATAGTCCCATACCCGCGTCATTGGGGTGTATGCAGTCGCTATTCTGAATGTAGCTCTTGTTATTGCTGAAATAGGTATAGAAGTCGGGGCCCTTGATAATTTGCGGAAATGCCGTGTAGAGCGCCTGTATCTTCTGGTTGAACGACGGCACATTGGCGGTTAAATTGCCCGTACACCCCCACGGGATAGTCGGAACAATCGGGACTTTACCGAGGTTCAGCACCTTCTGTACAAGTTGTACGTAATTGTTGTAGAAGGTATTCAAACAAGTAGTCGAACCGCAGCCGGCGTCGTTAGTGCCAAAGGCCAGGCCAACGTACTTGCCCGGGAAGAGCGCTAGTTGGGCGTCGATGTACGTTAGGGCAGAATCGGTCGTCTGGTAGCCGATACCGCCATTCTCCTCGACAGGGAAGTTATTTGGGATCTGCGCATTGATCATATCCTGAAAGGATTTGATGCTGTTCGATGTCGTACCCTGGCCCATAGCTCCCTCGGTGATTGAGTCGCCATAGAATATCCAGTCGTCATTCGTTCCTGCCGAGGCGTCGCGTACCTCAAGGTTAATCGACACATCCGTGTTGCCCGCTGAACCGTCAACGACAGTGACGTTCATTCGGAGCCAGTTATACCCGGTCAGATTTAGAATGTGCTGACGCGAGTGGTATGTGTTGTTAGTGACAGTTGCGAGTGTTACCCAGCCGCTAGACGGCGCCGATGAGCCGCCACCGGCGGCCGCGTTTGCCTGTACAGTGTATGAGCCGGGCAAATTGTATGCGCCTGTTCCGGAAATGGAATTGTCGTATGAGCAACACCCGCCATACCATACGACGTCTACGGTGCTGCGTTTTGCGGTCGGCACAGAAGACAGGTCGTACGCGATCCATCCCGTGCCGTTGGATCGCCACTCGGTGTCATAGCTGCCATCGTTTGCGTTCGAAGCAGGGTATTGTTGGGACGAAGCGTACACAGGCACGTTCTTGCTTATGAGCGGCACTGGAGTAATGGTCGTGGCCGCCAAGCTTCGAAAGATTATATATGTACCGATGAGGCCGAACAGCAACGCAAAGAGCGACAGGCGTACTCGGGAAAACCGCTTTATATCAATATCTCGGGGGAGCCAATGTTTGCGGGACTTCATATGCTCAACGCTCGTCGTTACTTGTTGCTAACATAGGCTTGAAATGCGCTTGGGCAATACAACTGCCTCGCTAGGTTCCAAAGTTAGTGAGCAATATGGACAGGTCGAAGATGTTAACGGTACCGTCGTGGTTAATGTCCGCGGTCGCGTCCGACGTATTGTATTTCGACAGAAGAATCGACAGATCGAAGATGTTAACGGCGTTATCGCCGTTGAGATCGCCGGTCTTTGTGCCGCCCGCGCCGCCGGTACCGTTCGTGACAACTACTTTGTCGACCGTAACCGTGTTGCCGCCGCCAGTGCCGTTGGTGCCGGTGACGCGTAGTTTGAGAGTGTGCGGACCGCTGCTAAGGACCGGGCTGGTGTAGATGAGTACTTGGTAGGCGCGTGAAGCGCTGTACTCGCTGACCGTTGTCTCGGTACCGTTATCGATAGAGAAGGCGGCCAGGCCATGATGGGTATCTGTCGTAACGTACACGGCTACTTGCGTACCGTTGAAGAGCAGGGTAACGGCACTGTTCGCGGTGGTGGAGTAGTGGTCATCACCCTGGTACTTGTTGGCGTCGGTGTTGTCGTAGCTCCATGTGCCGCTGTAGTTCATCTGGTTTGTGCCAGTGCCGGTCGTGTTGTCGTTGATGGTAGTAGTGCTATTGTTGACGGTCACACTTACGGCGCTGGAGGTAGTACTATTACCGGCTGCGTCGCGGGCTACCGCCGTCAGTGAATGCGTCCCGTTCATGACGGCAGTGCTGTCCCAGGACACGCTATACGGTGAAGACGTATCTTCGGAGCCGATATTTGTGCCGTCCACCTTGAACTGCACGCCTACGACGCCGACGTTATCTGAGGCGTTGGCAGAGACGGTTACTGAACCGGAAACTGTGGCGCCGCCCGCTGGCGCGGTGATGGAAACAGTAGGCGGTGTCGGGTCGATTATGGTCACGCTCGCCGATGCCTGAGCGCTGCCGCCGCTACCGGTACAACTCATAGAATAGGTCGTCGGCGCCGTGATAGCAGTGACGCTTTTGGAGCCGCTCGTGGCAGTCGAGGTGGTCCATCCTGAAGGAGAGACTGCCGCGCAAGACGTAGCATTCGTCGAAGACCAGGTCAATGTCGAACTGCCGCCGCTGGAAACCGATGTGGGGTTAGCGGTAAGCGTCACTGTTGGAGGTGGATTCGTGCTCAGGCTGGCAAGGTGGTTCTTGAAATCCGTGCCCCACGGCGACTTAACGGTGCCCGGATAAGCGCTGATAAGGTCGTCAGTTTCACCCCAGTTATCCCACACCCAGGCCATATATCCGGCACTATGTTGGTCAAGCCACGTGAGGAGGCTGTCAACCGGCGCCATATTAGAGGTCGCCATATTGACGTCGGGACCGATTTCGCCTGAGACGAGAGGCATAGCCGCGGCGATGGGCGCCAAGTAGGTGTCGTAGTCGGACGTATTGCAGGTACCACTGTCGCAGCCGTTACCGATGGGGTAAATATCTGCCGCCGCCATCAGCTGCGCCGGATTGAGGGTGTCGCTGACCTTATACGTAGGGTTCAAGAAATTCCGGAAGTAGTTGGACCAGGCGATGCCCGGCACTTGAATGACGTTCGTCGCGCCGGTGCCGCGGATAATGTTGATCATCGACTGCATGCCGATGGTCTTAAAGCTTTCGCTACAGTGGGCAACTTGCGAGACCGGTGTCAGCGTACCGTCGGCTGCATACTGCACATCGCCGTTTTTCCAGCAGTCCCAAGCAGCGTTTGAGCTGTCGCCGCCGCCTGGGTGCGGTTCCTCATCGATTCGGAAAACGACGTAAGGGTCGGTCTTAAAGGTATTAGCGACAGACTGCCACATGGTCGGCGTGTGGTCGGCGTCAGGCATTGTACCGTGTCCGCTTGCCAGTTGAGAGCCAGGAGCTGTCCAGAAGAGTGCCAATACCGGTGTTATACCGTTAGCTTCTAGCTGCGAGACGTATGTTTTCATAGTGTTTTGGTAACTAGTGCCGCCATATGCTGCGCCGTTGATACCGAGCCAGCAGTCTTCGTTGAATGGAATGTTGACGGTATTAATACCCCACGTCTTCATGGCGGCTATCTGTGCGCTGTCGTCGGTGCCGTTCGGGCCATCAAAGAAGCTCGCACTGGTCCGGCACATATACTCGGACCCCGATCGGTTCACGCCGCGCATAATAAACGGCTGTCCGTCCTTCAGGGTCTGATTGCCCGATACGGTAACCCCTGTAGTGGTGGCAGCCATACTCTTGAAGATTATGTACGTGCCGATCAGGCCGAACAGCAACGCGAACAGCGTCAAGTGCGTCCCAGAGAACCGTTTAGTGGTTATGCTGCGGGGAAGCCAATGTTTCCGAGACTTCATAGGGGCCGTACCATCGTTTAGTTTGTTACTAGCATAAGCTTGATCCCGCACGACTGCAATATCTTTTACGTAATTCGTAAAGCTCTAGCGCTTATTAAGTGATACTCTATAATCAGATATATGCACCCTCGCCGCCTGTTTGTGCAATTATTGATCCCGTCGGGCGCTGAGTTGTTTCTGGGAGTGGTAGCAGCAAGTGCGATTCTGATTCTCAGCAACATTACGTCGTTTGCTGCTCTCTTGGGGACGCCCGACAGCCACTTCACGTTCAATGGTGTTGTCGGAAGCTATACGCAAGCGGCGCTTGGCCAATTCGGTCAATCCGCTACCCTGGCGCGGCTCACCAATTTCCTACTCTGGGCTGGTGCCGGCGCGCTGGCCTACCTTGCCGTCTGGCTGGTTTTTGATTCGTATACGATGATCCGGAACGATGTCGTTATCGGTACGACCTACACCAGTACATACCGGAACACGCATGTACGTTATTGGGCTGAGCTAACCGTACGTGGCGTTGTGCGTGTTTGCGCGGTGCTGCTCATTCTGTCGTTGACCACCGTAGTCGTACAGATCTGGTACCCATTATCGATTTTGATGTTTGGCATGTGGGTGAGCAACTTTACGGTGGGCCTGCACTGGCTGTACATGCTTGAGGCCTTTGCCGGTTGGATTGCCGTACTACACATCGGAACGGTATTTTTGCGCCTGAGCTTGCTGCGGACGCGTATCTTCGGTTCAACTGCCGAGTACGAGGAGTAGCCGTTAGCGTTGCTGGACGACGGGTAATGCCTGCGTGGGACAAGTAGATAGGATATGTTCCATGGTGTCATGCTCGGCCTGCGTGACCCATAGGTGATACTTGGCTTTCACGGCGATTTGCCGCGCGATGTAGCGGCAACGATACGCTCTATTCGCAGGCAGCCAGGTAGCGGCATCTCCGTCACCTTTTTGTTGGTTGGCTGCGCCGTCGACGGCAAGCAACTCGAGCGGATCGTTATAAAGTTGTTCGCGCGTTTGCGGGGTGAGTTGTTGGGCGCCCTTCTGCCAGGCATCCCCCAGTGCAACGACATGATCGATCTGGACGGCCTGGCTGGTACTAGGGCCACGAGTAAAGTGGATTATCTCGCCGGTGTACGGGTCATCGAGTAAGCCGTTAAGCACGGTGCAGTTGTCATCCGGTCGGAACGTAATCTGGGTAAGATCACGGGCCAGGATGTACTCGCGCATATCGCATGCGCCGACTGCCGCCCAGCCGCTGCCGAATTGACTGCGGCTGTAGCCGGTCATAGGTGCGCGGCCCTTTATCGGTAGATGCGCCAATGTCGCCGATGCTAGTTGCGAGGCAGCGGTTGAGCTTGGCGACGGCTGGGCAACCTGATCCTGCCGCTGCCGATAGGCACTCCACACCGAAAGGACCGTAAGTACGATGCATGAGGTGAGAACGAGTGCTAAGCGCTGTCTTCTCATCATCAGCCCTCCTCGGCGCGTCATACATGGTATAATAACAGATGAGAATCAAAACGGTTTAGAACCGGAGGTTAATGGATGTCTGGTCATAGCAAGTGGTCTACTATCAAGCGCCAAAAAGGTGCCAAAGACGCCGTGCGCGGCGCCGTATTTACCAAGCTCGGCAACACAATCGCTGTTGCAGCCCGCGGCGGCACTGATCCTGATATGAATTTTGCCCTGCGTCTTGCCATAGATAAAGCGAAAGCAGCCAATATGCCGATGGCAAACATCCAGCGGGCGATCGATCGCGTCAAGGATAAGAATGCCGCCCAGATCCAGGAAGTGTTATACGAGGGATACGGCCCGGGCGGAACGGCAATCCTTGTTGAAGCGGCAACGGACAACATCAACCGGACCTACCCTGAAGTGCGGCTAGCGTTTTCTAAGCATGGCGGCCGTTTGGCGGAGAAGGGTGCTGTTGCGTTCCAATTCGACCGCAAAGGAATAATTCGCGTGCAAGGCGGCGCTGACGAGTTGCTGCTGCAGGCCATAGAAGCCGGCGCCGAAGACGTTCAGGATGAATCCGAGCCCGGCAAAGAGGAGTCGGTTGTGTACACCGCGCCGGCAGACCTAGCGAGAGTGCGTGATGCGCTCAATGCCGCAGGCATAAAGGTGCTCGAGGCGGAACTGACGTACGTTCCGAATAGTACGGTGGCAGTCACCGACAAAGAAACGGCCGGCAAGGTGATGCGTCTTATGGAGGCGCTCGATGACCTCGACGATGTAGCGAATACGCACGTTAACTTCGATATTCCCGAAGAAATTATAGCCGCACCGTAGGCAATTATCCCTTGACTGTAGGTAAACAGAGGTATATACTCATTAGTAATGAAACAGATGAGATACACGATTAAGGATTTACAGAACGACTTTCCCGACGAAGCCGCCTGTCTCATCTGGCTTAAAGATTACCTCTACCCTGAAGGCATATACTGCAAAATTAACAAGAAAGTCACGCCACACCATCTCATGAAGACACGCCGCTCCTTTTCCTGTGAAGTCTGCGGCCACCATGTTCACCCGACGGCTGGCACAATCTTTCACAAGTCCAGTACACCGCTAACACTCTGGTTCTATGCCATTTACCTCATGACCGCGACGCGCGCCGGTATCAGTGCGAAACAGCTTGAGCGTGAATTGGGTGTGACATATAAAACTGCATGGCGCATGTTCCACCAAATCCGTAAGATGATGAGTGCCGATGACAAACCACTCGACGGTGAGGTTGAAGTTGACGAGATGTATTTAGGTGCAAATCCTGCGCGTCGATCGACGGCTAAAGCGCACGACCAACAGGTCGTATTCGGCATGGTCGAACGCGGTGGTCGAGCTAAAGTAAAGCACGTTAAATTGGCTGGGAGTCGTGTTCTCATTCCAGCTATTGTGAATAACGTGAAGGCTACCAGTAGAATCTTCAGCGATGAAGCTCGCGTATATGGCAAGTTAGCGGTCTGGGGATACAACCACGATACGGTTATTCACTCAGTTCACGAGTATGTTAGAGGCAATACGCATACTCAAAACGTCGAGAACCTTTGGTCAAATATGAAGCGCGGGATTAAGGGTGTTTACCGTCATGTTGATGCAAAGTATTTGCAAGCATACGTTGACGAGTACGCCTTTCGATACAGTCATCGTAAAGACTTCCAGCCTATGTTTTGGGCTTTGACTGGTCGGATTTCGAAGGGTTAACCTTGCGGGCAGTTTTCTTGAGACTCTTCATGAACTCATCACGACTAATGACAGGCATGTCCTTTGTGCTGTGTTCAGAATCTAGCTTGTAGTGTTGCTCGGCCTTTTCCTTTTGCTTCTCACTGTGCTTATCTCGAACCATCTTAAACTCCTCAGCGTCTAATAACTCTTGAATCTTCCATGCGGGGGCTATTCTCATGATACCAGTATTGTATTCTGACCATAAACCCGTACCGTCA